>Ga0247611_10009098_pt1 | contig 12040 bp, 17 predicted proteins | sample 177DNAGHGhighgp2_FD_192422 | JGI IMG/M metagenome (GOLD analysis project Ga0247611, IMG submission 192422) | Sheep rumen microbial communities from Palmerston North, Manawatu-Wanganui, New Zealand - 1770 DNA GHGhigh gp2 | ecosystem: Host-associated > Mammals > Digestive system > Stomach > Rumen... | reverse complement strand
CCTGACCATATCTTCTTCAATTTCGATGATCCTGGTGTTGTAGACGGTCAGTAGCGCATTGACCTGATCCTGGAAGGATCTCATTTCACCGCGCAGTTCGGCTTCCAGCGCGGACAGCTGTGCGTTGATCTGCGCTTCAAGTGCAGTGACGCGTGCGTTGACCGATGCTTCCAGGGCATCGACCTGGTCTGTGATCTCCCTGGACAGCTGATCGAACCGCGTATTCACTTCATCGACGAACGTGTTATACAGATCGACAAGCGCTTCATACTTGGTGTTCAGATCTTCGATCGACTGATCAAGCCATTCATCGCGCGCTTCGCGTTCTGCCTTCCATTCATTTAATTCAGTGATGTCATGATTGACGGTGTTCAGCGTCTTCAGGATCCAGTCCATATTCATGTCATGAAAATTAGAATATGGATACTGCTGCCATACCATAGGCTGTTCCTCCTTAATAGACAAGTATGCAGAATTCAGATTTGAAACGGTCGGCTATGTATCCGTAGATATTAAATTCGGATATATCACGTTCCTCCCTGATCATCTGCTGTGTAGTTGTTACGCCGATATTTCCCTGTTCAGTCCGGACAGTTTTCCCATGACCGGCAGTCTGGTCCTGGTTCCTTATTCCTTCTGCCCAGCTATCGGAATTGAAGCCTTTGCTGGATCCGGTGCTGGTTCCGTTGCCGGTCGTATCGGTTTCTTCCGTGATCGTGCCGTCCTTGTTCCAGATCGGATTATATTCCAGCTGCGTGGTTTTGAACATTTTTTCAAAATTGTAGGCATTCGCCTTCGACCAGTGGCCGATGGCATATTTCATGAAGTCGCCATCCGGATACAGAAGTTCCAGATCAGCGCACCGCATAAGGATTTCATCGATCGTCAGCTGCCTGTCGATTCCATCCGGAAGCTGCATCGTATCAAATAACGTCGGATCCCAGGAATAGAGACCCAGGATGCTTATATAGCTATTCATCTTCGGCCACCTCCTGCGGACGTTCGTCCGGATCCACCGGATTGACGTCGGGATATGTCAGACGGACTGACAGATCCAGTCCGAACATCTTATTCACCTTCCGGCAGCATCTGTTCATCTCTTCCAGCCACAGATCCGCCTTCGACCGTGTTTCCGTGTTGTTAGCATTGATTTCATTTGTCAGAAGGCGTTCCGACTTTTCGAAATTCGCGTTCGGAATGCCGATCTCCGTCAGGAATAGATTCTTCCATCGATGCAGATCGGACATGATGTCCGATGTGATATACGTTTCCTTCAGATTCTGGTTGAAAGCCATCCAGCGCGGATTCCCGTCAGCGTCGAAGAGCTTTTCGTCGATGACCGCTGCCGGATCCCCTGCTGCGATGTTGTCGTACAGTTTCTTATAAGACTGCGCCTGTGCCTTATCCTTCGCCATGAAGACGTATGCCAGCTTACTGTTCTGCAGGTTGATCGCTGCAGATTCGGCCGACAGCGCCATCATGGAAGCGTAGAATGTTACCAGATCGCCGATGCCGGACCAGTTCGGCTGCAGCCGGATGATCTCGCATTCGGTGCCGATCTCCGGACGCTGGATGTCGCGCAGCAGCGGATTTGTTACGACGTAGTTCGTCGGCTGATACCACAGACCGCGTCCCATCGGCTGACCGTTCATGAAGATCAGACCGTACTGATCGGACCGGAATACCGCCACGTGTCCAAGCATCAGAAGGCAATATCGGAAGAAATCATAATTCCATTCTTCCGGCAGCCCTTCCCATGTGAAGACCGACATCGCTTCCTGGATCAGATACTTTTCAAACAGCTTTGCTGTCTGGTTGTCGGCCAGGTGTACGGTCGACGGCCGGATCTGACCATTGTAGATATTTATGTAATCATATTCAGCCGGTATATTTGATGCCATGTCCTGCGTTCCTCCTTTCACGTTTCTTCTTTGCTGCAAAGAACAGCAGTAGACTGTTGTTCTTGATGTAAGGATTGTAGATGCATCCCTGATATGTCATGTTGGATCCGGCCCACTGCCAGCCATACTGCCGGTACCGGATGTACGTCGTGAAGTAATCAGAAGAATAATTACTATCAGATGTCCTGATCGTGTTTTCGTCGATGATCTCTTCGACAACGCATACATGACCTGCCATTCCACCGCTGAAGCACAGCGTTGCACCGAGTGCCGGTTCCGTTCCGCGCGGAAGGCCGTCGTCGTATCCGAAGTAGCTGTCCGCATTGCCCAGCGACATCGGACAGGACGTACTGCCGGACAGTTCCATGAAACGACCATGGACGTATCCTGTACAGTTCGGAAGTACGGATCCGGTGTCGAAGTCGCGGACGATGCATCTGTTATAACCGCCGTAATTGACGTTCGTCCATAGCGGATCCCCGACTTCCGGCGGTGTCAGTCGCGGTCTGAATCTACTCATAATAGAAACCGCCTTCCAGGTACGACCGGATCTGCGCTGCTTCCGACTGTGTACCGCTGATCGGAATATCACCGTCCTGTACGATGATATATCCGGACAGTGTGCTGATCTGCTTGACGGCCATCAGCGGACGTCCTGCATGATCCGGATCATCGTCTGTCACCGGATAGAAATGCTGGATCAGGCCAGGCTGTCCGGACAGATCAGACCATCCACCGCGACCGCCGATCGTCGTCGCCTTCGGCGCAAGCGCCTGCGCAGATGATCCGATGCCGTTGACAGCACCCATCACGTTTCCAAGTGCTGCATTCGCTGATACGCCAAGCAGCGAAGTGAAACCGCCGATGATATCCTGCCGGATCTGTGACAGCTGGATCGGTACACCGACCTGCGACTGCAGACGGTTTGTATCAGTTCCCGCGATCTCAATATTCAGGATCCCGTTTCCGCTGATCAGATCGGTCCGTAGATCCAGCGTGATCGACGGACTGGAAGCCAGTACCCTGGTATCCAGCTGGATCAGACCGAACGGCGGTATGAAGAGTTCCGCTTCCGTATACGGACTGATATTCAGATAGGAACCGCGGCTGCCGGCCTGCGGATGACGCGCGATATTGCTGATCGTGATCGACTGATGAATAATGCAGTTAAAGGTGTATGCCAGCTTCGTCGCCGTGATACCTGTTGAAATACCTGCAACATTGATCGTTCCGGATGATCCGGCGCCGGACGGGAGATCCGCCGGCGCGAACGGTACCCAGATGCATGACTTGATATATTCAAACGGATCAATGATCGATTTCTGCAGCATAATGGAAGCATCATTCAGATCGAAGTTATGATCTACGGTAACAAATGAATTCATCAGATAATCCATCAGCGACCGCAGGCCAGGATAACCCATCATGTAATATGCGATACTTCCCTGCGTCGGATCCTGATCCACGACACCGACAACATACCGCCCGCCTGCAAGTGAAGAATCGACGGTCTGGTATTTGGTGCTGAATGTCTGCACACTGTTGACCGGCGCCGTCTTCATCGGATACAGATTGTCAACGATCGTTCCATCGTATGCTGCAGCTGCGCGCAGTACGTACAGACTGCTGGATCCGATCTCTGCTTTGTACGTTGCCAGCACATCGCAGATCATGCGCGCTTCCCACAGCGGTGCGTTGTACGTCCATTCAGCGATAAAGTAATACCGGCCGAACGTCGGAATATACGCATAATTGTAGGACGCCGGACTGAATGTCCGGCCCAGATCCAGCGCGATGACCGGAGCTACCAGGCCGGAGCTGTCCTTCAGGATGCATTGAAAAGAAGCCGAAGCTGCGCCCGGCTGTTTCGTGCTGTTCTCTCTTTTGCTGAAAGAGTACAGATCGACAGTGAAACTCATGTTCCGGCTTCCTCCCTTCCTTAATCGAGCAGCAGGATGATACCTTTTTCTGTCAGGTCCTGCATGAGCTGGATGTTGACCGTAAGGAATGTATTCCAATACAGGCCCTTTGCGTTCATCGGTGTCGTTGTCAGGATCCAATCCTTCAGGTTGTAGGCAATGGCATCCTCATCGAAGATCATGCCGAACACGGAATCCAGCGTCTGCGCTGCTGTTGTGTCGACTGTTCCGTCCGGTTTGAGATAGACGGCCGTTGCGTTGATCTTCATCGGATCCTTGATCGCCTGCCAGTAGCTGACGCCTTCAACATCCGCATATGCCAGCGGTTCATCGTGGTACGTTACGGTGTTGACCATCGCGTCGATCATGTCCAGGCAGTCGGCCTGCAGATAGATCTTCTGATTGGCATACGGTGTGTGACGCATCAGCTTATGACCTGTCAGGACCTGCTGGTATTCCTGGCTGCGCTCTGTCATTCTGCGGGACAGCGTGTTGATCCTGGACCGTACCCAGCGGAAGAACGGCTCAACATTGCCAGGCTGCCATACAGTCTGCGCTGTCAGCGCCGGCGTGATGCCGGTCAGTGCGTTATATTCCGTCAGCAGATGGATAACGCCATTGTTGATGCTGTTCTTGGCAGCGATGAAGTTGACGAGATTCCCGCGGACCATCTCTTCGCGGTACTGCTCCCATTTGTTATTCATCTCGCTGGTCTGCAGCGCAACGAAGGACCCAAGCTGTTCCGGACCCTCAAACGCGTTGATCAACTGATCGCGGAATGTTGTGAACTCATCCTGGTATACATCTGTGCCGTAGTACCGCATCTCAATCACATCATTCTTGTTGATCGTGTAATGGTCTACGGACTGCCCATCAACCGGATGATATGCTTCTTCTGCGGTAATATTCTTGTCAGCAATGCTGATCTTGCGGCGGATACCGCCCCATCTTCCTGCATCTGCTTCAATGCCGGAAAACTTCGCCTTGTACGGACGGCTGGAAAAGATCGTCCGGCCGATCGTCTGCATCAGTGCGCTGTATACGGTATCTGTGCCGGCCTGCAGCGTCTGATTAGCCATTGAGACAAAATCTTCCATGTTCGCCGGTGCGATGGATGCCTGTCCTGTTGCCTGCGTGTGCAGAGCATTCAGCAGTGTATAGACATCTTCTGTGGCCATTGTGTTGACACTCATGGTATTTATTCCTCCCTTATTCTCTTGCCCATTGTAGGCTTGATGATATCGCCGATTATATCATCGACCGTCCTGGGTTTATCCTCCGGCATCCGTGCAGCCTGGACGTTTGCCGTCTGGATCTGTTTGATCTTCTCATCAAACATCGTGTTCATCCGGCTGATCGCCTGATCGAACGCCGCAGCGAGATCCGCGCCCGGCATCCGGTTCGGATCTTCTGCCGGTTCCGGCTGTGCCGGTTCCGGCTGTGGTGCCGGTTCCGGATCCGCCGGTCCGCTGCTGTGAGAGAAGTCAGATCCGGCAGCCTCCATCTGCTGGATCTCCTCGCGGGAATATCCCGCATTCAGTAATGTGATCACATCATCGATCTTCATAAATCTTGTTCACCTCCAATTGAACATCATCATATAAGGATCCGAGACATTCGGACCGGTCCTTGTCATTTCCGAACAATCCGGCAATCGTCAGATAGGCCAGGCACCGGATCAGCATGTCGTGATCGATCCGGTTGACGATATTCAGGACCGGCTTGCTGTCCTTGTCATAGTGATCCAGCGATACATAACAGATATCACCGTCCAGCGATTTACCGCCCAGCTTGCTGGTATACTGCAGCATGGTACCGATATCCCGCGTATCCGCATTTACCTTGCCATCATTACGGCCCCAGTCTGCGACCCAATGATCGTACTGACTGCATTCCGGATCCACATATTTAAGCCAGGATCTGCTGCAATAGACGCCGGTATAATATCCTGCTTCCCGCATTTTGCTGCAGATGATCGCTGCGATATCTCCTGCAGCTTCTGCCGGATTCCATCCGTTTGCCTTCTTGTATTCAGAGTTCTCCTGATCAACCCATACGCCAAGATCCGGATCCAGTCCTTTGATCGTCTTCAGGAAGGCGTCCGCTTCCTTGACAGCCATTCCTTCATTCAGCGCTTCCGTAAACCAGTACAGGCCGAACGGAATGCCAAGATCGCGACACTTTTGGACGTTCTTCCGGAAGAACTTGTCTTCCGTCGTCCAGTAACCGGCGCGGATGATGACGAACATATCCTTATATGGAGTAAGATCGATGTCTCCCTGCCATTCGGATATATCGATTCCGTAGGCATACGCGTCAATCATGCAGCTTACCTGCTATCTGCTGGATCAGCGATTTCAGTTCCGCGATGATCGACGTATTCGCGTTGATCGCATCACGCATGTTATTCATTTCCTGCTTATGGTTTTCACTTTCCTTCTGCAGATACCAAAAGAGAACACAACATGCAGCAATCGGAAAACCAAGCGTTCCGATGAATTGAGTAATCGTATTTATGTCCATATCGCGATCCTCCCTTTATATCAATAATGAGCGGCATTCTGGAGGACATGCCCCTCATCCGCACCGCTTCCGGCGGTACATGTACGCGGATCCGCTCAATTACAATATAATATTATGCGAAGTATTTTTCAAACAATGACACCGCTTTATAATTTTCGAACTTTATCAGGCCGTCAAGGTAATTCCACCACGTCCGGATGTGATCCCGTTTCATTCTTGTTAGATCCATGTAGTTGGATCCGTACTGCTGCGACTTAGGCAGCTTCGCTTTGCTGAAGGATACATAGAATTCGTTCCGGTTCTTATGTTCGTAGATCGTCAGATCACCCACCGACCAGACCGGTACATATTCCTTCAATGGCTGCTTCTTTACGTATCGGAAATCGTTCATGATGAATTCATTACGGATCGACATCCTGGCGTACTCTTCGGACGCTGTCTGATACAGCGCGGTTTCTGCCTTCTTTGCGCTGATCGGACTATGCTGCAGGATCAGCAGCAGCAGGTTTCCGCGCTGATATACTTCGATATCCTCACTGATCATCTTTTCTGCAGCAGAAACCAGATCGAACTGCATGAAGATATCGTTTGATATATTCAGGCTGTTTGACAGCGCAAGCAGACGGACCGGATCCAGACCGGCCAGTTCCCTGTTCCGGTTGATCGTTTCATAAGCATTCGAAAGCGCGATGCCTTCCATCTTCAAGGGCCGGACATGCGGTTCCGTGATGAATTCATCGTAAATGATGTACTGGTATGCGGACAGATCGACACCGCGGACGGACGCAAATGTCGAAAGCGCAGCGCAAAGACAGATTTCCTGATCCGTATCATCGCGGTATAAGGACCGCATCTTTTTACCATGGACCGCAGTATGGAACGTGATACCCATGTCATTGCAGACAGCTGTGACGCTGGATGTCTTCGGATCTGCCTGCAGCTGCGATTCGATTTCCGTCCGGCGCAGCAGGATAAACGTATGGCCATGTTCGATCATCCAGCGTATGAAGCCATACGTTTTCCCAATACCGCGACCGCCGGTTATGAAGTTGAATATGAAACCGGCATCCAGTATCGACCGGACGTCAACCCATCCGTCCTTTTGATATAGATTGATCTTCTTCTTCATATACTTAAGTATATACCAAAGTAAAAGAGACGTTGCCCGCCGTCTCTTTTACCATATTAGTGAAGACTTGCCAGAAAGATATTCGGAGGTGTCCAAAGATCACCTTCAGAATATCAGAACGGCAGTTCGATATCAAGCCATACAGGAAGCAGGTACGGCTTGCCGTCACGCTTCTTCTTTTCGATGATCCGGAAGCCGAATCGCCCTTCATTGATCGCGTCCGTCAGTTCCGCGTCCTGTCTCATTTCCGTGATCTGATCCGCCATGAATCCAGGCAGATTGCAGATGATATTCTTACCGATCGCAACGGAAGGCGTCGGACCGTACTGACCCTTCGTGCTGATGTACAGCGCGTAGACCGTGTATACCTTGTCTTCCGGATATGTCTTCCGCAGTTCCTTCAGGCTTGTATAAACTGCTGCTTCCTTTTCAGGATAATCGTATGTGTAGATCGCTGTGTTTCTGTTGTACTTCTGTGCAAAACTTGTCATATTACCTCCATATTCAATGACATTCAGTTGACCGGATCCCTGCAGGCATCAGGAATAGTCATCATATAAACTTCTTTTAATATCGATATTCGATAGAAAATTGATCAGTCGCCGGTATTCGCCGGTCGTTGAAAGCGTATAGGTAGAATCGCGCAGGTAGATGTTCGACGTGATATCCAGATGATGACCGTCGATCGTCACGCTGGATATGTCCGGCGCATCGTTGTAGATCGCTTCCTGCCCGCCGGCTTTCCGGAAGACGAACCCTTCACGGAAATTGTCCAGCGTTCCGAGTTCGGCAGCGCCTGCCTTCTTCGCAACACCTGAAACCGTCAGATGGATCCCGTCAGCATCCTGGTACGCATACTTCTTCGCGCCCAGCGTGATGAACGCGTCGATCGGTTTATCGTTGTCCTTTTCGAAGATGCCGATATAGTGCGTCTTGCCGGCCATATCCGTTGCCGATGCATCATACGTGATATACCGCTCATTCAGCTGTTTGAACTCTGTATCATAATTACCGACGTACTTGATTGAATCGGTGTCGGTATACAGGAATGCATCCGGATGCACGATCCGCATGCCGTCTTCCAGCTTCCTGCGCGCGTAGGCCGTACACCATACGCCCCACTGGTACGGCAGCCATCCGATCCGATGATACTCTTCAACCAGATCCGCTGCAGTCTTCGATGTGTCTTCGACCAGGATCCCATCCTGGAAGATCAGTTCCGGCCGGATCGGATTCTGTACTGTCATTCCATAGAATGAATTGAACTTATTCTTTACCTTGCCATATAGGTATTCGTCAGTACCCTTCAATTCTGTTTTCTGCCGGTACATCTCAATCAGAAGCGACCGGAACCGGATCGGCAGTCTGCGCTTGTTCGCAACGTACAGCTTGCTGACGTACAGACCGCTGAATTGATATTCCTCCTGAATGATATCCAGATCCACTTCAGTGATGACCATCTTCGCTGCCGTTGCCTGCAGGATCCGGCCGTTGTCGCGGACCGGATCATCTACCTGCAGGCACTTCGCTTCCGCGATGTACGGAACCGGCCAGCGATCATCCTTCAGCTTCAGATCGTAAAACGCGATCTCCATCAGACACGCGCATCCATGGCGCAGGTACATTTCCAGGTATTCCGGATCCGCTGCATGGAACGCGGTCGGATACAGTTCAGACAGAAGGACCGAAGGATAACTGCTGGATATATCGTAGCTGTTGATTTCATAGCCAGGACTTGAATATATGATCCGTCCGGCATTCCATCTGTTTGCATGCGTATTCCCGCCGCGGAAGGCCTGCCGCAGCATCAGGAAGACATCCAGATCCGGCAGCATCTTCCGGATATAACCGCCGTATCCCTTCAGCGCGTCCTTCGCTTCTCGCCTGATGTATCCGGTGCTGGTCAGCGGAATCGTATACAGATCATCGCCGTCCTTTTCCATTTCATAGATCAGCGCTTCACGAAGACCTTTCACGTCGTTGATGCAGTACCGCAGTTCTTCATCATTCAGTTCGGTCCACGGATATCTGACAACGGAATAATCCAGTTCGGTCTTCTGATCCGCAACATGCATGTTCTGCAGGAATCTGCGCAATGACATATTGCTGTGAATGTATGAACATCGGAATTCCAGTTTTCCGGAATCGAACTTCAGCACCTTCCGGCTGTCCATCGCGAAGACGGAATCGACCGGAATGACTGACTTCAGGTACTGGAACTCAAAGGACAGGTTATGGACGTATACGACCATTTTGACGTCATCCGGAAGCGTTCCGTTGATCAGACGGACAAACGTCCGGAACTCTTCCCAGGTGCGCCCAATGACCGTGATTTCGGCTGTCAGCTGAAATTGCCAGATATACATGACCGCCTGCTGCAGATCATCGATGTTCGACGTTTCAATATCGAACGTACACGGATCCTGCAGGTAGTTATGTTTTGTCCGCTTCCTGGATCCGCGCTGCTTTACCGGCAGGCTTCGCAGCAGATCCGGATCCAGTCGGTCGACCGTCAGGATCTGTTCTTCTGCTTCCATGACGTTACTGTTTCCAGGTGCAGCTGTTTGATATAATCTGACGGCTTGACGCCGGACGGCCGGTCAATCGGTCGTGCGTTTTCCAGATCCTTCAAATGCTTTGTCCAGTAATCGAAGTTGCGTTTGAACTGATCCGGTTTGAGATTCAGCCGAAGCGCTTCCGCAAACATTTGCGCTGCCTGATGTGAAACATACTGCCAGTTCGATCCCATACGTTCCTGCATATCACCCATGAAACGACCGTACTGATCGAACTGCGCTTTCGTCAGCGGTTCTTCCAGACCCAGACGTTCCTGCAGTGTGCTTTGCCGTTCCTTAAGATAGTTTTCATATCCGCGCGCAGTGTAGATCCGTCCTTCGATATAGGATCCGGCCAGCGACAGCGCTTCATCCAGCATCCGGTTTGATGCTTCGCTTGTCTTCGGCAGCTTCTCATAAATCTGTGGCATGCGCTGTTTCAGTCCGCGACGTTCGAACGCATGTGAGCGCTGCGTCACCGACCGGCGCAGATTCGTATAAAGAGACCGTTTAGTCGCTTCCGGCAGGTTGCTGATCTGCCGTCTGGACATCCGCTTGATATCTGACAGTTTCATTGTTCTTCTTCCTCCTGGACGCCTTCAGCGATCGCTGCAGCATCTGCCTGATGACTGCTGTGAAGGAATCGTTTTCCATCTTCGATTCCAGGTACGCGATGATATCAGCGTCTTCGACCGTCCGAAGGCGCAGCGTGTACGCGGTGTAGTTCTGCCGGTTGTATTCGGCATTGTACTGGATCCTGTTACTCATTAATATATCACCTCTCTTTTATATGCGTCGGTCCACTTGTCTGCGATCGTCTGGATGAACATGGATCCGGTTCCGCGTCTTACGCGGTCCACCTGGATCCGCGCGGATTCCTGGATCAGATTACATGCGTATATGATTTCTTCAGCGCGCTTCAGTGCAGTCGCTTCATCCGGATATGCTTCGATCTTTGCATATCGTATCGGTGCCTTGACCGGTCGAACTCTGTAATAAATGTTCATAAGACCCACACCATCCAGTACAGCAGCACCAGCGCAGGCATTGACAGCACTGCCAGCATTAATTCAATTCGTTCCTTCATCTTTATCCTCCTCTATTGATGAACATAGCAGCACAGCAGCATCCTTGGACCGCTCCGCTTCCCATATTGCAATCCACATGAGACCCTCTACATAGCCTATGCCACGTTCCTCTAACACGTTCCTATATCTCTGATATTCTTCGGGAATGTTGTCATAACCGAAGTCGCATTCTTCCGCCCAATTCACAAATATGAAGAACGCCCGCAACAGTGTTTCTTTGTCAACGTCAATCAATCTTCCCATGGTCTTCACTTCCTCCTATAAAACTGATGATCCAGACGACCGGCATCAGTATGGCCATCATCAGCATGACGCCGATCGTAACGGCGATGATCAGTTCAATGATGATATCCATTACTTCAGATCCGCCCGGATCCGCATCGGAATCCTGTCCGGATATTCACGCTTCAGAAGGATCTTCGATTCCTTCCGCGCATCGGTATGCGTCGGCGCCTGGTAGTACATTTCCTGTACGATCCGATCCGGATCATCATTCCAATACCATGTTATACGGAATGTCCGCAGATCCCCTATTCCACTGCGTTGCATGCGATCACCTCAACCTTCACATCATACGGCCATTTATTGATGTCATCACGGACCCAGGCAAGTTCTGTCATGCGTTCCATCATGTATCCGTATGCTGCATCGCGATTCCGCGCTTCCACGATCATATAACATCTGCGCGGTGCTGGATCCCAATTCGGATCCAGGAAACTGACCTTGTACCTTTTCATCTTCGGCACCTCCTTGGAACTTCATTATATAATGAATGCTCATCATGTTTACATCATGCAATCATGAAAGATATTTCTGTTATCCATAAATAAAATTTATGATTCATCATGGTCCGGTCCAGGCGCAGTCTGGCACAGGTCAGGTGCGAGTGCTAATGTATGGTATAGTATACATCATGGTATACCAT
>Ga0247611_10009097_pt1 | contig 12040 bp, 7 predicted proteins | sample 177DNAGHGhighgp2_FD_192422 | JGI IMG/M metagenome (GOLD analysis project Ga0247611, IMG submission 192422) | Sheep rumen microbial communities from Palmerston North, Manawatu-Wanganui, New Zealand - 1770 DNA GHGhigh gp2 | ecosystem: Host-associated > Mammals > Digestive system > Stomach > Rumen ... | reverse complement strand
CAAATATAACCCTCCCCGCCTCTAAAAAAATATGAAATGAAAAAGAAACACCAAACGGCGGTGCTTCCGCATCGCTGCGTGCAAATTTAGTGATTTTCTATAAAAAATGACCCATCTTTTGCCTTCAAAAACTTTTTTAAATGAAATTGCCGTGACAAACGACAAACGAAAACCTCCGTTTTTGTTTTTTTAAGTGTGTTTTATGCTGCTGTTATAAGTTATTTAGTAATTTTGCAGTTTGTTGTGGAGCGTGACGGCACATTGCACGGCGTAAAGCAGATTTTGCGCTGGCAAGACATGCCTGCCCCCACAAAAACCTACGAGACTGGTCTCGTATCACAAATCACGGACAAGGCGTGCCTTGTCCCTACAAAAATTGACAAATGGGTGGCATATTAAGCAAAATAGCAGCGGTGCTGCGATGGGTGGCTGAGCGCTACCAGCGCTTTAACGCTTGGTACAAAGGCCTCTACGCTGGCAAGCCGTGGTATGTGAAGAGCCTGATGGCCCTTTGCACACTGGTGGTGACACTGGTGCTCACCGTCGTTGCCATCAACATCAACCTGCTGTGGCTCTTTGGCAAGTCGCCGTCGCTGAGCGAGATAATGTCGCCACGACCCTATAACGCGTCCTACATCTACAGCGCCGATGGCAAACTCATAGGCAAATACTACAAGGAGAACCGCACGCCAGTAAAATATGAGGAGGTTGACTCGATGTTCTTTGTGCTGCTCATCGACACCGAGGATGAGCGCTTCTATGAACATCACGGCATTGACTTCAAGGGCATGGGCGGAGCGCTCAAAGACTTTGTGATACACCGCCGCGCACGCGGTGCCTCGACCATCACGCAGCAGTTGGTGAAAAACATGTTCAAGATGCGCACCAGCCAATATACTGGCGGCCTGCTGTGCCGCATCCCTGGCGTGGGAATGCTCATCACCAAGGCCAAGGAATGGATTCTCGCCACCGAGATTGAGATGTTCTACGACAAGAAGAGCATCCTTGAGATGTATGCTAACACCGTTGACTATGGCAACCAGGCCTATGGCATCAAGACGGCGGCAAAGGTGTATTTCAACACCACGCCCGCCAAGCTCACCACCGAGCAGTGTGCCACACTAGTGGGAGTGCTCAAAGGCACCTCCTACTACAACCCGCTCAACAACCCCAGCCGGTGCTTGGAGCGCCGCAACGTGGTGCTCAACAATGCGCTGGCTCACAACCACCTCTCGCAAAAAGAATATGACAAGCTCAGCAAGCTCAACCTGAACCTGAAATACACTCCCGAGACCGACTTCAACGTGGAGTGCCCTTACTTTAGGCAGGCAGTGGCCGACGAGATGCGGCAGTGGTGCGAGCAGAACGACATCGACTTCTACCGCGACGGCCTGGAGATTCACACCACCATCGACACACGCATGCAAGCCTGCGCCGAGAAAGCCGTGCTCGAGCAGATGAAGGTAGTGCAGCAAAACTTCGACCGGGAGTGGGGCAACAACCCATGCTGGGTGGATGACCGCGGTGAGGTAATCCCCGATTTCGTGGCCCGTAAAGCCGAGCAGACTCCAGTGTATAAACAGCTGATGGCGAAGTATAACGAGAACTACGACTCGGTGAACCACTACATGAACCTCAAGCACCGCGTCAAGCTCTTTGACTACAACGGCGGCCATTATGCCGAGATGAGCTCGCTCGACTCGATAGAATACATGCTTCACAAGATGCACTGCGGCTTCATCGCCATTGACCCCCACAGCGGCGAGGTCAAAGCCTGGGTGGGCGATGTAGATTACAAGACGTGGCAATATGACAACGTGAGCGCGCAACACCAGCCAGGCAGCACGTTCAAGCTATTTGTCTATAGCGCTGCCATGAAGGAGGGCATCAAGCCCTGCGACCTCTATGTGGATGCGCCGCTCGACAACCCACTGGTAGATATAGACCCCGCCACTGGCACCTCTAAACTGTGGTCTCCCAAGAATGCCAACGGACGGTTCTCTAACACTAACATGACAGTGCGGTCGGCTTTTGCGCGAAGCAACAACATCATTGCCGTGAAGGTGGGCAGCAACGTGGGTGTCAACAACGTGGCAAACACCGCCTTTGAGATGGGCATCAGGTCAACACTCACCCGCACGCCGTCGATGTTCCTCGGCTCTAGCGACGTGAACCTCATGGAGCTGGTGAGCGCCTATGGCACAGTCATCAACGACGGGCAGCCCAAGAAGCCCGTGCTGGTGACAAAAATCTACCGCACCAACAAGAATGGCGAGAAAGAGGAGATATATAACAGCAAGGCCTTTGACGACCCCGACAGGGCACTGTCGCACAACCAGGCCTACTGCATGCGCAAGCTGCTCGAGGCAGTGTGCCGCGATGCCGGCGGCACAGGAGCGGCTATCAACAGCTATGTGAGCAACGTGGGCATTGGTGGCAAGACAGGAACATCCGACAACTTCACCGATGCCTGGTTTGTGGCCACCACCCCCAACCTGGTGTGCGGCGCATGGGTGGGAGGCAGCTATCGCCAAATCCACTTCAAGACAGCACAAGGGCAGGGAGGCCGAGCTGCATTGCCCATCGTGGGAGCCTTCTTGCGCAGGGTGCTGGCTCGGCGCGACATGGCCTACCTGCGCAAGCAATTTGCTGCCGACTACACCCTCGACCGCCGTTATTTCGGCTGCGAAGGTAGCCTCAACACCGACACCCCGCTAGAGACCGACTCCTCCTCACTGGACTATGATACCATCACCCCACAGAACTCTGCCGACGGCAGCTACGACAGCACACGCTACATCCGCGACAAGGTCAATGAAGACATTTATGGCCCTGGCGGAGGGACACCGCACAACAACAGCGAAGAACCCACCCGGCCCGTTGACCCAGCCATTGAGGAGCGCGTGAAGAACGCCTTCGGGAAATCGTGAATCGGGGGAGAGGGTTTCGCCGCTACTCAACCACAAAACTAAAGACTATAAATATAAAAAAACATAAACTCCTAACTGACAACATTATGGTTTACAAATATGACTATCTCATTATAGGCTCGGGCGTGGCAGGAATGAGCTTCGCCCTGAAGGTGGCAGGCACCGGCAAGGTGGCACTCGTGTGCAAGAGCACACTCGACGAGGCCAACACCGACCTCGCCCAGGGTGGCGTGGCTAGCGTCACCAACCTCGAAGTAGATAACTTCGACAAGCACATCCACGACACTATGGTGGCTGGCGACTGGCTCAGCGACCCAAAGGCTGTGGAGCAGGTGGTGACACATGCCCCAGAGCAGATTAAAGCCCTGATAGGCTGGGGCGTGGATTTCGACAAGACCGAGAGCGGCGACTTCGACCTGCACCGCGAGGGCGGCCACAGCGAGTTCCGCATCCTCCATCATGCCGACAACACCGGCCACGAAATTCAGCAGTCGCTCATCGAGGCCGTGAAGGCTCACGACAACATCGACATCTTCGACAACCACTTCGCAATCGAGATTCTCACCCAGCACCACCTGGGCAAGATAGTGACCCGCCGCACCCACGACATTCAGTGCTATGGAGCCTATGTGCTCAACCAAGAAACTGGCAAGGTTGACACCTTCCTCTCGCGCCTTACGCTCATGGCCACTGGCGGCTGCGGAGCGGTGTATCACACCACCACCAATCCTCTCATCGCCACTGGCGACGGCATAGCCATGGTGTATCGCGCCAAGGGCACCGTGCAAGACATGGAGTTCATCCAGTTCCACCCCACCGCCCTCTATCATCCCGGCGACCGCCCAGCCTTCCTCATCACCGAGGCGATGCGCGGCTATGGTGGCGTGCTTCGCAACCTTGCTGGCGAGGAGTTCATGCACAAGTATGACCCACGCCTGTCGCTTGCCCCACGCGACGTGGTGGCACGCGCCATCGACAGCGAGATGAAGCAGCGCGGCGAGGACCACGTGTTCCTCGACGTGACCCACAAAGACCCCGAGGAGACCAAGCACCACTTCCCCAACATCTACAAGCACTGCCTGGAGATAGGCATCGACATCACCAAGGACTACATACCGGTGGCACCAGCTGCCCACTACCTGTGCGGCGGCATCAAGGTGGACCTGAACGCCTGCTCGTCGATAGAGCGCCTCTACGCCGTGGGTGAGTGCTCATGCACCGGGCTGCATGGCGGCAACCGCTTGGCAAGCAACTCGCTGATAGAGGCAGTGGTATATGCCGAGGCTGCCGCACGGCACGCCATGGCCTGCCTGGGCCACTACGACTACCGCACCGACATCCCCGCCTGGGACGACAAGGGCACTCAGCACCCCGAGGAGATGGTACTCATCAGCCAGAGCGAGAAAGAGGTGGGCGAGATAATGAGCGCCTATGTGGGCATCGTGCGCAGCAACCTGCGCCTCGACCGTGCCTGGAACCGCCTCGACATCCTCTACCAAGAGACCGAGAAACTCTTCAAGGAGAGCACCGTGAGCCGCCGCATCTGCGAGCTGCGCAACATCATCAACGTGGGTTATCTCATCATGCGCCAGGCCAAGGAACGCAAGGAGTCGCGCGGACTGCACTACACCGTTGACTACCCCCCCAAGCCCAAGAACGAAGAGGATCTTAAACTATAATGCATAATTCACAATGCATAATGCACAATTCACATTTTTTAATGTATCATAATGGCACTGAAACACTTTTTTCTAATAGCGTTAACTTTAATGACCTTGTTGAGCTGTAAGTCGCAAAAGGCAAGCGAGAGCACTTCGGTTGTTGATGACGCTATCACTCAAGCAGTGAATTTTGATGGCAGCAATGCCTTTAACCTGGTGAAGGCGCAGTGCGACTTCGGGCCGCGCGTGCCAGGCACGCCGGCTCACAGCAAGTGCGCCCAGTGGCTGGAGCAATCGCTGCGACAGAGCTGCGACACGGTGATTGTGCAACAGGGGCAAGTCACCACCTTTGACGGTACCGCCCTCAACATCAAGAATTTTGTGGGGAGCTTCAACCCCAGCAACAGCGACCGCATCTTGCTGCTGGCACACTGGGACTGCCGCCCCTGGGCCGACAACGACCCCGACCCGGCAAAGCACCGTGAGCCGGTGATGGGAGCTAACGATGGCGCCAGCGGCGTGGCGGTGCTGCTGGAGCTGGCTCGCCTGATGAAGGAGAAGAAGCCAAGCATAGGCGTTGACATACTGCTCGTGGATGCCGAGGACTGGGGCACCAACGACGTGGAGGACTCGTGGGCACTGGGCACGCAATACTGGGCACGCAACCCACATGTGGAGGGCTACACGGCACGCTTTGGCATCCTGCTCGACATGGTGGGCGCTAAGGGCGCAAAATTCTATCAGGAATATGAGTCGATGCAATATGCACCAGCTGTGGTTGCCGAGGTGTGGGATGTGGCGCAGAAGAGTGGCTATGGAGCCTACTTCGACAACAACTATGGCGGTGGCGTCACCGACGACCATGTCGTGATCAACGGCATGGGCATCAAGTGCATAGACATCATCGACATGCGTCCAGACGGCGGCTTCTTCGCCGGCTGGCACACCACCGACGACACCCTCGGCTGGATAGACCAGACCACCCTCAAAGCCGTGGGGCAAGTGGTGGCCAATGTGGTGTACAGCTACTAATTATGGGTTAAGGGGTAAGAGTTAAGGGTTAAGTGTTAAGTGTTAAGGGTTAAGTGTTTACAGTTGAGGGTTTAGAATTAAGGGTTTAGTAGGGACAAGACGTGCCTTGTCAGCCAAAACACAAGCAGGATGTTTTGCCCATAATCTCACCACTATCTTCCATAAACGATAAACCATAAACCATAAACGATAAACCATAAACGATAAACTACAAACGAAAACCGTTCCACATTCCACCTAATAATAACAACTTAAGATTGGCACAAGCACAGGCACATAGCAAGCGTTCCACCAAGTTCTTGAAAGACTTGGGCATCTATGCCATCGGAAACCTGGGATCAAAGATCATCACGTTTGCGATGGTGCCGCTCTACACCTTCTTCGTCAAGGACACCAGCGACTTTGGCTACTACGACTTGTGCTTCACCATGGTGCTGTTATTGCTATCTCCTGCAACTTTACAGTTGCGCGATGGAGCATTTAGATTCTTGATTGACAACAATGATAACGACAATCGTAAAAGAGTCATTACTTTCTCTTATACAACGCTGCTTCTCTCTGCTATCATTACGCTACTAATTACTCTTGTCTTATATCTCACTTGTGACATAAAGTATGTGTGGCTCACCTATCTATTGCTAATGTCAATGTCATTTTATGAGGTTATCTCTCAAATCACACGTGCCCTAAATTGCAAGAATGAATTTGTTGTTTCGGGCATCCTTTCGGCTTTAAGCATTGGGGTGTTCAGCATAATTTTTGTGGGATTCTTGTCGATGGGAGTTATTGGAATTTTCCTAGCCAACATTTTAGCACGCATAGTTGCTATTGCCTATCTCGAGCTGAAGTTAAACATATCAAGAACATTCTTCGACATCAACATTGACTACTGGAACTTAGGGAAGAAAATACTCAAATATTCATTACCCCTCATGCCTGGAATGATGTGCTGGTGGCTGGCAAGCAGTTCTGATAGATTTTTTATATCTAATTATATAGGTCTTGAGACAAATGGAATATACGCTATTGCCGTGCGCTTCACAGGCCTGATATATAACGTGACAACCATCTTTTACATGGCCTGGCAAGATAGTGCGATAATACAATATACAAAGCCCGATAAAGATACATTTTTCTCGCAAATGGCCAACACGTTTATATTCTTCCTTGCTTTTCTTTTTATCAATTACACTCTGGCTTTAAAAATTCTATATCCATATATCGTTGGAGAAAACTATCAACCAAGTTTGAATTACGTTTATGCCTTGTGTATTTCGGCGTTGTTCTTCTCAATAGCACAATTCTTAGATTTAGGCTATCAATGCTCCAAAGAAACTAGTCGCATTTTGCCAAGCTATATTATGGCTGCTGTAGTTAACATAGGGCTAAACATCATCTTGATAAAATGTTGTGGGGTTTATGGCGCCATTATCTCTATAAATGCAGCCTTCTTGCTGCTATTGATTTACCGCATTATCGACACAAGCCGATATTTCAAGATTTTAATTGACCCTAAGTCACTCATACCAATATCGCTAATAGCCCTGAGTGCGGTACCATATTATTTTATCAACTCTTGGATATTAAACACCACATTCATAATGCTTTGCAATATTATTATGGTAATTTTGATGCCCAATACAATCAAAAGTCAATTAATATCTACTATATTAAGGAAAAAGCAATAAAAGATAAAGATTTACGTTGATATATAAATATATAAATTATATTATTATGAATATTTTTAAGGTTCTTATATGTGCTTTTATCTTGTTTTCCTTGACCGGCTGCAAGACATCATCAGAGAACACACTCTCCTACTTCCGTAACTTGAGTGATACCGCTAGCGGAGTGATGCCACAGGGGTCTAGCTATGAAATAAGAGTCATACCCGATGATGAACTCTCGATTGTGGTCTCTTCATCGGTTCCCGAAGCCACAGCCATGTTTAATCAGCCACAAGCCAACACCGCTCGTCGAGGCGAAATGGCCACGCAACCTGTTCCTCGCCTTCAAACTTACATTGTCAACAAAGATGGCGACATCGTGATGCCGGTGATAGGACGCCTCAACGTGGCTGGAAAGACCACCCGCGAGATTGAGCAGATGGTTTCATCTAAAGTGAGCCAAACGGTGAAAGACCCCTTTGTGAGAGTGGAGCTGCTGGGCTTTTATGTTAACGTGATGGGCGAGGTGAAGAACCCGCACCGCATCTATGTCAACTCCGAGCGCTTCACACTGCTCGACGCGCTGAGTGCCGCCGGCGACCTTACCGAGTATGGCGAGCGCAGCAAAGTTATGGTAATACGTGAAGAGAACGGCCAGCAGACTTATCACCGTCTAAACATCGCCGACAGCAACGTGTTCTCATCGCCTTATTTTTACCTGAAGCAAAATGACGTGGTATATGTTGAGCCCAACCACATACGCATCGACAACTCAAAATATAACCAAAACAATGCCTATAAACTCACCGTCATCTCCACCATCGTGAGTGCCGCATCGGTTGTGGCCTCGCTGGTGATAGCTCTGGCAGTGAAATAATGACTATTTTACCAACGGGATGGTACTAAAAATAGACAGAATATGCGTTTGGATTTTCATTATGTGCTTGGCATTAATGAGCACAGTAGTATATTTGGGATATATTGATGAAATTGCCAGTTTTATTCTTGCTATCGTGGCATTTACTGATTGCTTGATAAATGCCGAGAACCGCAAGCGTTACATTCCTCTTTTTGTGCTTATTTCTGTTCTATTCTGCTATGTCCTATATTCAATCGCCATTGGTAGCAACGGGATAAAATATATACTTATCGACTTTGTCATCCAAATAAAGTCATTTTTAGCCTTTATTGTCATTTATGCCATTTCGCCTATTTTGACTGTTAGCGACAAAAAAATCATTAGCGTCATTTGCCTTTTCAACATCGTGGGCATGACGGTGCTACTATTTTTGGGCAATACATATATCGAGTTAATAGTGGGTCATATTGCCTACTGTGGAATAACCATTGCCCTCAATTCCTTGATTTTCTTTTTCTGCAATCTCGATGAGAATTGGAATATTAAGACGAGTCACATTGCTTTAATAGTAATATCGTTCTTATTAGGCCTAATGTGTGCTCGCTCAAAGTATTATGCAGAATTTATCTTCTTCATGTTTATGCTCTTTGTTTACAAGCCAGGCATGATGCGTGGCTTTAAATTCAAGCATTTAGTCCTGATTTTGTTATTATTTTCTGTTATCGCTCTGGCTGTTTGGAATAAATTTTCTTATTATTTCATCACTGGAGAGTCAGATTCTGTTGACCCCGACATGCTAGAATCGTTTGCACGACCTGCACTATATGCTACAGGTGGACTCATCATTTTAGATTATTTTCCTTTTGGTTCTGGTTTGGCCTCCTTTGCCACCTACGCTTCTTATGTCAATTATTCTGACATCTATTATCAATATGGGATTAACAAAATTTGGGGATTAAGTCCTGATATGCATGACTTCATTTGTGATGCTTTTTATGCTGAACTCGCCCAATTTGGAGTGGTGGGGGTTGCCCTTTTTATTTATTTCTGGTACTGGGCATATCAAAAATTCAAACACCTAACAAAAAATGAGAATTTTAAAAATGTTTTTATAATAGGCGCTTGTGCACTATTCTTTATTCTTGTTGAATGTACAAGTGGCACATTCTTCATTCAAACTCCTGGAATTATAGCAATGATGATTTTAGGTTTTGTCTCAGCAATAGCCAGAGAACACACAACAACATCTGCCGAAAAAAAATCATTTAAAATAAGATTATGAGCAACAACACAATAGACTTAAGGCGACACTCGAGAGAAATAAAACAACACAAATGGTGGATAATAGCATCGGTAGCTGCTTTTGCTTTGCTTGCCTTGTGGTATTGGCAGCACCACATGCCCGAGTACACTGTGCACAGCGTTATGCTCATCGAGGAAGATGAGGATAACGGCACGGGCAGCAGCATCTCTAAAGCTGGTGGCATCTCACAAATGATGAGGGCATTCTCGATAGGTGGCTTTGGCGCCTCGTCGGTCGATAATGAGCGCATCATTGCCGAGACCCACACCGTGCTGATGCGCACCATCAAAGACCTGGGGCTGAACTGCACCGTGGTAGGGCACGACGGCTTCAAGCGTAAAGCCCTCTATGGCAACCAAAGCCCCATCAAGGTTAACGCCCCGAGTGAGCTGTTCGACACCCTTAGAGTGGGGCTCAAGATGAACATTGCCTTCAGTGGCGAGAAAGCCACCATAAGAGTGAAGAAGGGGATGTTCACTACTGTGACCACCCTCCACGACGTGACTCTGCCATGTGAGGTGAGAACCCCTTACGGCACATTCGAAGTGGCACACAACGACTCCTGCCAACCCCTAAAGGATTTCACTAACGAGTTCACGGTGAGCATCGCCGGCAGCGAGCCCCTAGTAGAATACTACCGCAAAAAGATAACTCTCGACCTCTACGACAAAAAGGCCGACGCCGTGGAGTTCACCCTAGACGACCCCTGCCCCGAGCGTGGCATCGCCATCCTCAACAAGATGATGGAGAACTACAACAACGTGCGCAAGGAGCATAAAGACGACATCTCGCGCAAAGAAATTGAGTTCTACGACACCCGCATAGCATCACTGGCTCAAGAGCTGGAAAATGCCGACAACCGCATGGTGGAGTTCAAGAAGAACAACAGCATCGTTGACCTCGAGGCACAGGCTGGAGCCATCATCAAGCAAGACGCCGCCACACAGCAAGAAGCAGTGAGGCTGCGCGCCGAGATGGAAATCAACCAAATGATTTTGAATGAACTCAACAAGAGTGGATACAATGTTTTGCCCATTATTGGCAATGACGCCTCAGCAGCGGCCATCTCACAATACAACAGCCTGGTGACAGCAAAGCAGGAACTCGAGAAGTCGGCAAAGGGCGAGAACGAGGCCCTGCAGTCTATCAACGAAAAACTCGCAGCCGCCAAGAGGTCGATTGTCACCAGCGCCGGACGCCACATCGACGCCTCACGCATACGCCTCGACCAGCTCAATGCCAGCATAGGGCACGACGACGTGAAGAAGTCGCACATGCCCTCGCAAGAGAAGGAATACCTCAACTTGCTGCGCGACAAGGAGCTCAAGAACGAGCTGTTTATCTTCTTGATGCAGCGCCGCGAGAGCAGCATGTTGCAGCTCACCAAGAACTCCTCGCCAAGTTTCGTCATCGACAAAGCCTACAGCGACGTCAAGCCCAGTATCATCAAGCCAATTATAATTACGCTGATTTTGCTGCTCATGGGTGTGTTGCTGCCACTGATGCTCGTTATGTTGCGCATGAAAAGACGCGACCGCATCAAAGAGGCTTTTGACTTAAATGAAACATGGGAAAGCCAGGCTTTTACTGTGCCCACCAAGCAAAGCGATAAAAAGATAACTGAAGAACTGCTGCACACCATCAGGGCAAGCCTTTTCCAGAAGAAAGACATCAAGCAGCTATTTGTATATGACATCACCAAGAACAATAGCGACATCTTGAAACAGCTTATTGACACAATTGAAAAAGCCAACAAGGAAACCGCAACATTCAAGGTCTCAAGCATCGATGAGCTTTATGCCGATGAATACAATAAGAAACTTGAACAAGCAAGCTCTATGGACTACATTTTTACTGAAATATCACAACTTGCCTCATTAGGAGAAATCGGTGACATGTTGTCGGACAATGCCACAGGCTTGTTGCTTATGGTTAAGGGTAATGTATTTAAACGAGAGGAATTTAACAGGCTAGTAGAAGAGTTCAACTCGCCTGAAAAGACAATAGTAATTATCACTAAATAAAAAACAACACCTATGAGATATCTTTCAAAACACATCGCTTGGGTATGCTTATTTGTGGCTGTGTCCAGCATTAACCTTAAGGCGGCCACCTTTGAGAAGGGAAAAACTTATGTGATAACTCAAGATATAGTTCTGACCGCATCTGAAACTATCGCCTCAGACGTCACTCTAATCTTTCAAGGGGGCAAAATCACCAGCAAATCGGCAGTGACCCTAACTGGCAATCACACTAGGATAGTGGCTCCACTAGGCAGAATATTTGACAACAACATATCAATAACGGGGTCTTGGGATATTGATCGCGCTTATCCCCAATGGTTTGGAGCTGTCACTTACGACAGTTTTCAAAACTACAACACTGCCACTTCTGTAAATGATGCTGGCAAAGCCATCAACAAGGCCATCACAATGAAACAACGTGGTGAAGTATTCCTCACCAAAGGGATTTATATTATTGCCACCCCCATTATCCTCACCGATGGAATTCAGCTAGTGGGCGAGAGGGGAATGGAGCCACAGACTAACGGCAACTTCTATGAAGGCACAATTCTTCAGTCATGGAAA
>Ga0247611_10009096_pt1 | contig 12041 bp, 9 predicted proteins | sample 177DNAGHGhighgp2_FD_192422 | JGI IMG/M metagenome (GOLD analysis project Ga0247611, IMG submission 192422) | Sheep rumen microbial communities from Palmerston North, Manawatu-Wanganui, New Zealand - 1770 DNA GHGhigh gp2 | ecosystem: Host-associated > Mammals > Digestive system > Stomach > Rumen ... | reverse complement strand
TTTGTATCGCTCGACCTTCTGCGAGGGGAATCCCAGGCGCGCAAAGGCGGCTGCCGCCTCGTCGCGATGGGCGTTCAGCAGGGCGATCGAGTGGCTGTCAATCAGCTCGCGCTGGGCGTGGAAGAGATCCAAGTACTGATTCATGCTTGTTCCTTTAACCAGTCGAAACCGCGTTGTTCGATGTCCATGGCCAGCTCCGGACCGCCTGTCTTGACGATGCGCCCGTCGATGAGCACGTGTACCACGTCGGGCTTCAGGTAGTCCAGCAGACGCTGGTAGTGGGTGATGACGATGGCTGCCGTCTCGGGCGTGCGCAGACGGTTAAAGCCTTCGGCCACGATGCGCAAGGCATCGACGTCGAGGCCGGAGTCCGTCTCGTCGAGGATGCTCAGCGTAGGCTCCAGCATAGCCATCTGGAAGATCTCGTTGCGCTTCTTCTCGCCGCCGCTAAAGCCTTCGTTCACCGAGCGGCTTGTCAGCTTGTTGTCCAGTTCCACGATCTTGCGTTTCTCGCGCATCAGCTTGAGGAACGCTGCGGCATCGAGCGGTTCCAAGCCTTGATATTTACGTTTGGCGTTAAGCGCAGCGCGCATGAAGTTGACCATCGACACGCCGGGGATCTCCACGGGTTGCTGAAACGAGAGGAACAGACCCTCGTGCGAACGCTCGTCGGGCGTCATCGCCAGCAGATCCTTGCCGTTGAAGGTCACCGTGCCTTCCGTAACCGTGTACGCAGGATGGCCGACGAGCACGTTGGACAGCGTGGACTTGCCGGCGCCGTTCAGACCCATCAGCGCGTGTATCTCGCCGGCTTTGACGACGAGATCAATGCCCTTCAGGATCTCCTTGCCACCCACGGTGGCGTGCAAATTCTTTATCTCAAGCATAGTTCATTCTTGCAATTCGGCTGCAAAGATACGACTTGTTTGGCGTTGTTGAAGCCTTCATCAGGTTAAAACCTGTTAAACGTTGTCTAAGCGGCGGCGATTACCCCAAAAATGTACTACCTTTGCACCCGAAATAAGGTAAAAGTGTAAAACCTATGAAAACGCTTGAGAAAATATTTGCAGGCAAACTGCTGAAAGTGAAAGCCATCAAATTGCAACCCACCAACCCCTTCACGTGGGCCAGCGGATGGAAGTCGCCATTCTATTGCGACAATCGCAAGACGTTGTCCTATCCCGAACTGCGCACCTTCGTCAAGACAGAGACGGCGCGCATCATCATGGAACGCTTCCCCGAAGTCGAAGCCATTGCTGGCGTGGCAACGGGTGCCATACCTCAAGGCGCACTCGTGGCTGATGTCCTCGCACTGCCCTTCGTGTACGTCCGCTCGAAACCCAAAGACCACGGTCTCGAGAACCTCATCGAAGGCGAGCTGCGACCGGGCATGAAAGTGGTGGTTGTCGAAGACCTCATCTCCACGGGAGGCAGCAGCCTTAAAGCCGTGGAGGCCATTCGCAACAACGCCTGTGACGTCATAGGCATGGTCGCGGCTTACACCTACGGTTTTGACGTCGCGCGCAAAGCCTTCCAGGATGCCGGCGTAGAGCTTATCACACTCACCAACTACGAAGCCGTCGTAGCCGAAGCGCTTGCCACAGGGTATATTAGGGAAACGGACGTCGAAACGCTCAACCAATGGCGACGCGACCCCGCACATTGGGGAACGGTGTAGAGATGAGAGATTAGAGATTAAAGATAAAAGATTTTATAAAGGATGACAAAATTTGAAAGTACAGTAAAACAAATACACTCACCGCAAGCAGCGGTTTACAAGAAACTCTCCGACCTTAACAACCTGGTCACCATCCAGCAGCGCGCTTCCGATCCCGCTTTCGTCGAGCAGCTGCGTGCTTCAGGACAGGTGCCGGAGGACAAGATCACCCAGATTCAGGAGGCGCTGCAACGCCTCGTGATCACCACCGATGCCATCACCTATCCGGGCTCACCCGTAGGTGACGTCACGCTGCGCATCGTCGAGCGCGACGAGCCCAAGTGCGTCAAGTTCGAGGTGCAGGGCGCACCCATCCAGGGCAACCTGTGGATTCAGGTCCTTCCCACCTCCACCTACGAGAGCAAGCTCAGATGCACAATCGGTGCTGAGCTCAATTTCCTGATGAAACAGGTGGCTAAGAAACCGTTGCAGGAGGGCGTGGAGAAGTTGGCCGACATGCTCGCAATGATTCCCTATGGCTACTAAACTCTGGCAAAAGAACACTACCCCCACCGCTGAGATCGAACGATTCACCATCGGACGCGACCGCGAACTCGACCTGCTACTGGCCGAGAGCGATGTCGTAGGTTCCATGGCGCATATCACCATGCTCGAGAGCATCGGCCTGCTCACCGCCGACGAGCTCACGACGCTCCTCGCCGCCCTGCGCGATATCCTCAGCGAGATACGCGACGGGCAGTTCACCATCGAGGAAGGCGTCGAGGACGTTCATTCCGAGGTCGAACTGCTCCTTACACGGCGCTTCGGCGACATCGGCAAGAAGATACACAGCGGACGCTCGCGCAACGATCAGGTGCTGCTCGACCTTAAGTTGTGGACACGCCAGCAACTGCGCGACATCGTGCAGCTCGTGAAGAACCTCTTTGACGAGCTTCAGCGGCAGAGCGAGCACCACAAGGATGTGCTCATGCCGGGCTACACCCATCTGCAGGTCGCCATGCCTTCGAGCTTCGGACTCTGGTTCGGTGCCTATGCCGAGAGCCTCGCCGACGATATGCTCTTCCTGCAGGCGGCCTATCGCTTGGTCAACCGCAACCCCTTAGGCTCCGCGGCAGGCTACGGCTCATCATTCCCCCTCAACCGTCAGATGACCACCGACTTACTGGGCTTCGACACCATGGACTATAACGTCGTCTATGCCCAGATGGGGCGCGGCAAGATGGAGCGCAATGTGGCTTTCGCCCTTGCCTCTGTGGCCGGCACCATAGCCAAGCTCGCCTTCGACGCCTGCCTGTTCAATTCCCAGAACTTTGCCTTCGTCAAGCTGCCTGCTGAATGCACCACGGGTTCGAGCATCATGCCCCACAAGAAGAACCCCGACGTCTTCGAACTCACTCGTGCCAAGTGCAACAAACTCCAGGCGCTGCCCCAGCAGGTGACGCTCATCATGAACAACCTACCCAGCGGATACTTCCGCGACCTGCAGGTGCTCAAGGAGGTCTTCCTGCCAGCCTTCGAGGAACTCAAGGACTGCCTCACCATGACCGCCTACATCATTCCACGTATCGAGGTCAACGAGCACATCCTCGATGACCCGCGCTACGACCTGATGTTCTCTGTCGAGGAAGTCAACCGCCTCGCAGCCAATGGCGTACCCTTCCGCGATGCCTACCGCAACGTCGGACTCGACATAGAAGCCGGTAAGTTCCAACCCGACAAACACGTCCATCACACCCACGAAGGATCCATTGGCAACCTCTGCAACGATCGCATTGCTGCCTTTATGCAACAGATCCTCGACGGTTTCGCCTTCGGGAAAGTGGACACAGCCCTGCAACGGTTGGTCAATGGATGATGGATGATGGATGATGTATGATGTAGAATGGTTAATGTATAATGGATAATGTAGAATGGAAATGGAAAAAGTTAATTGTTCGATGAAAGGTAAATCTTATTTTTCACTTTTCACTCTTTCATTTTTCACTTTCCTTCTCCTTTCCTGTTCAGACGCCGACAATACTTACTATCGTGGTGCCCGCGTGCGCTTCAGCTACAGCGCCACCAACACCGTGCCCGAGCTTAATGCCGCTTTGGGCAGCATGGGTGAGTTCTGTTCCATCCGCTGTGATGCCGTCAAATACATCTTCACTTCCCCGCGTTCGTCCACCTCTCGGCCGCTGACGGCTGTTGACACGCGCGTGAATCCAGCCCTCGGACTTAGCGGTCTCATAGTGGGCCTGCCCAATATTCCCGAGCTGGGCGCTGATGTGCCGCGTGTCGTGGCCTTCGATCTCGCCTGCCCCTGTTACGAGGATTTCAACACGACGCGTAACCTCCAGTTCGCCAGCAACGGACGTGCCGCCTGCACACGCTGCGGACGCACCTACGATCTCAACAACCTCGGCATCGTTGTCGAGGGACCGGCAGGCCGCAGCCTCTATCGCTACCGGGCCACCTACAACCAGTTCGGCAACACACTGTCCGTCAACAACTAACACCTATAAACCCATACCGCTATGAATGTCATCGATTTCAGCCAAAGCAACACCATCATCAACCAGTACATGAGCGAGCTGCGCGATAAGAGTTTTCAGCGCAACCGCCACCTCTTCCGCACCAACATACAGCGTGTCGGCGAGATGATGGCCTTTGAACTCTCCAAGACGCTTACTTACAAACCCAAGACCGTGACCACGCCCCTCGGCACCCTCGACATCGCGCTGCCCAAGGACGACCTGCTCATCGCCACCGTCCTGCGTGCAGGCCTGCCTTTCCACGAAGGTTTCCTTCATGTCTTCGACCGCGCTGCCAGCGCCTTTGTCTCGGCCTATCGCATGTACACCAATCGCGAACACACCGAGGTGGGCATCCACACCGAGTATATGGCTTCGCCCTCCTGCAAGGGCAAGACGCTCATCATCGTTGACCCCATGCTTGCCACCGGAGGCTCCATGGCTGCTGCCTACGAGGCACTTGTCTCAACAGGGAAACCCGCTCAGGTGCATATCGCATGCGTCATCGCTACACCCGAGGGCATCGAAACCATCAAGGCCGTTCTGCCCGAGAACGCCACCATCTGGTGCGCTGCCATCGACCCCGGCATGAATGCCAACAAGTACATCGTTCCCGGATTCGGCGACTGTGGCGATCTATGCTACGGCGAGAAACTCTGAAGCCGATTTTGAAACCGGTTCATAGTAGAGATATAGAATAATGAAAAGACACCTTTTATTATTATGTCTGGCGCTGCTGGCATCTGCCGGCCTCTTTGCCAGCGAGTCGATCACGCTCTCCACGGGCGCTACGTTGGAAATCTTTCAGGCCGATGCCGCCAAGGCCAACGGCTGTGCCATCATCGCCTGTCCCGGCGGCGGTTATGCCTACCGTGCCGACGATAAGGAGGGCAGCAACTGGGCACCCTTCATGAACGAACGCGGCTACACCCTGGCCGTGCTCAAATACCGCCTGCCTGGCGGCAACCACGCTTGGCCCCTGGCTGACGGACGTGCCGCGATGAAATACCTGCGCGACAACGCTGCCACCCTGAACCTCGACCCCACACACGTCGGCGTGATGGGCTTTTCGGCCGGTGGTCATCTGGCCAGCACCATCGCTACGCACACCGAAGGCACCGAGCGCCCCGCCTTCCAGATCCTCTTCTATCCCGTTATCACGATGGAAGCCGGCAAGACGCACCAGGGCTCCATCGACGAACTGCTGGGCTCCAACCCTTCCGACGCGTTGGTGCAGGAGTACAGCAACCAGCTCCACGTCGATGCCAAAGCCCCCATGGCCTACATCACCTATTCCGACAACGATGGCACCGTGCCTCCCCTCACCAATGGCAAGGCTTACTACGATGCCCTCGTGGCGAAGTCCGTTCCCGTCACGCTGAAGACTTATGCCACCGGCGGTCACGGATGGTCGCCCGGTGACAAGCTGGGCGAGACCCTCAAGGCCGAGATGCAGAACCATTTCTCCAGCTGGCTCGAGGAATTGGTGACCCGACTGGGTACGCCGACGATTCCTGAAGGCACTGTCATCACGAATGCCAACATCAACTTCTCCGATGCCATCGTCGAAGGCGTCATCGAGGGCGAGACAAATGCGATGACAGTCGGCGCCGGTGAGATTTCCGACGGGTGGCTTAAGCTTTACGACGGCTCGAGCACGGTCACCATACCTGTTGACCAGCGTGCCGGAACACGTGATGTCGTCACGGTGAGTTTCAAGATGGCTTGGGGCAACAAGAACAATATGGGTTCCGGTTTTCGTATCAAGGATTCAGGCGGCGCTGACATCGGCAGCTTCCGCTTTGCCCGTTGGGATGGTTCGGGTAATAACAGCAATACGTTCGGCATAGATAACATATCTGCTTATATGGGTAGCCATTATGGCAATGCACCCATCAGGGACAGATATACCCAGTTCGTCATAACGGTGGATTATGCCACAGGCAAGATCACCACGAATGTGTCTTGTACCAACCCCAGTGCAGGCAAGGTGTTTGAAGTGGCGCTTACCAATCAGAATCCTGTGGCATCAATAGAGTTCTACGGTTATGGCGTAGGCGGTAACCAGGATCGGGCTTCCGTCATCGATGACGTGAAGGTAACCACCACCATTGGCGATTATTCTGCTACGCTATATAACTACACCATTAATTATAAGGCCGGCAATGATATCGTGAAGACGGTAACCGGAACGACCACCGCCGGCGACGAGGTCGCTGTAGATACCTATCTGTGGAAGGATGACGTGAAGTACAAGAAGGCCGACGGCGAACCCGAGTCCTTGACGGTTCAGGCAGGTGACAACACGTTTGATGTCGCTGTCGTTGAGGCTCCTATGTATAGCTACAACGTGAAGTCTTCCGAGGGCTTTGTCTTGGTCAACGGCTCCTATTACGAACAGGAATCTGTGACGGTCGCCTACAAGGCTTTCTATCTTGACGGCACAGAATTGTACGCCGTGGATAAGACGGGCGGACAGTATCGCACGACCTTCACCTTGGATACTGACAACAAAGAGGTCATTCTCAACGCCACCAAGCGTGCCGAAAATGTGTGGTACTATGCCGAGGGCGAGGACATCCCCGGCGCTACGGCCACGAGTGCCGGCAATAATATGGTCATCCGCTCCTCCAATGCCCAATGTGCTTACGCCGCCACCGACCTGTCGCTCATCACCTTGCCCGCTGGCACCTACACGGCAACCATGGTGTTGTATGCCAACAACTCAGCAGGCCTCACGCTGAAGTTCAGGTACGACACCGAGTATGAAGAAACGTTCACGGGTGCCAGCAACTGGATGGAGCGGACGCATGACTTCACGCTGACCGCACCGACAGAGATCCAATGGCTCGCCTCTGGCGATGCGAAGAATGGTCTCGACCTCATCTACATCTCAGGCATAGCAGATGAGCCCGATGGCATCGAAGCAGTGGACAATGGACAAATAGACAATGCCGAGATCTTCAACCTCGCAGGACAGCGCGTCAACAAAGCAGGAAAGGGCGTCTATATTGTCCGCGGTAAGAAGGTATTGGTAAAATAACACATGATTAGGACTAAAACCTAAAAAAGCTTTTCCATTGGACATCAATTCATAATTCACAATTCATAATTCATAATTCACAATTCATCAATCATCATCCATCATCCATCATTCATCGTTCATCATCCATCAATCATCATTCATCATTCATCAATCATCAATCATTTTTTGTCCTCCAAAGATGATGAAGAAGCACAAAAGGGCTTATGTGAACGCATTATATTGCCTTTTTGTGCTTCTTTAACACTACTTTTACTTTAGAAACGAATTCTTTTCAGTACCTTTGCGCCCGCAAAGTGTGAGAATCACACTCATTCGACATCATTTTAACTCACTCAAATATTAACTAACAAACAAAACAAATGAAGAAAATCAAACTCTTCTTGGCCGCTATGGCCTTAGTTTGCTCATCAGGAGTGTGGGCAGACACATCTTTGCTTACGGGAGCAAATGGGTGGCAGAAGATAACATCAATCCCCAGTAACGTAGGCGACTACTATTTCACTATTGTGGACAATAGCAGTGATTTGATGCTTACATTGTCACGCGGCCAAAATCAAGATGGTAATTATAACGGGCTCTACTACAAGACTTCAAGTAATCCTTTGGCTGATAAGAGCATGCTGTTTACGTTGGAGGCTTATAATGGCTTTTATGTAATGACTAATGTCGAGTATGATCGCTATTTCCTCCAGACAGAGTATAATGCAGCATACTTTTATCGCACTCATGACAATGGTGGCGGCAACAAAGACTGGGGTAAAATCAAGTTGACGTATACAGAAACCTATTGGACTATTCAGAATGGACAATATCCTGTTGAAGATGGGAACTACTTAGGCGTATGGAATGATAATGCGACACCTGCCAACGGTCTAGAGATTGCCTTAAATAAGCCTTCGTCAATGAAGGGTACTTATCAGATTTATGCTATTCTGAAAACTGATGCTAATGCTTATTATGATGCCCTTCGTGCGGGTACAGGTGCCTCCGAGGCTACCCCTCTTGACATGACGGGCTTGATTGTCAACCCCAATGCTCGCTTCTGGACGGGCTCCATTCCTTTCGGGTGGACGACAACAGGTACCCAGAATGTGAACAATGGTACAGGTTATGATGGTTTTCCTGGTATTTTTGAATTCAGCAATTGGGGCGCAGATAGCTGGACGGGTTCTTTGAAGCAGACAATCACTGTTCCAAATGGTAAATACATTCTAAAGGCTGCTTTTATGGCTGCTGATGGTGTAACGGCTCATTTAACGGCTAATAACGATGTGTCAGCTGATCTTACACATTTCGGAGACGCAGGCGGAAATATTAATGCCGATGGGACTGAAACAACAATGGGTTCTGGCCAGCGTGGCTACACTTATTTGACTTTGGAAACGAAAGTCACTACCGGCCAGATAGAGATTGGAGCATACGCAGAGGCTTCTGCAAAACAACGCTGGGTCAATGCTGACAACTTCACATTGACCTATCTCGGAGCAGACCTTGACATATTGAAGGACTCTTACGCCAACGCTCTTGCTGCTGCTGGGGCGATCGATCAAGAAGCTAATATGGAAACATCTGTTCTTGAGGCACTGCAAAATGCGATATCTACTTATAAGACGGTTGCTCAAACGGAGGCCGCTCTGAATGAAGCTATAAATGCGCTTCAAGCTGCGACCTCAAATGCGAATGCCAGTATTGCAGCTTACAATGCAGTTCCAGCCTATTTCGATAAGATGAAAGGTGTGCTCGACAATACCAATGTCTATACACAAGAGGCTTATGATGCATATTACGGTACTTGGTGGACTCAATATCAGGCAAAAACACTTGAGACTTCCATAGCTGCATCTCTCACAGAGAATGTTGCTTATAGCACTGGATGGCATTCGAACAATAATATTGATGACATTCTGCTTTCTACTTGGACGATCGGTGGCGAACAGGTTAAGAACTATGACAAGGCTCTCTATATCAACACTTGGTCAACAGAAGGTAATACTGACGGCTCTGAATTCTTTGCTCCTTTCTTTGAGTATTGGGTGAGTTCAGGAAATGTGCTTGCAGCGAATACATTTACGTCAACCGTCAGCGGCTTAAATGCTAATGAGACATATTCGGTAACTATTCGTGCGCGTGTACAACCTACTGACGGGCAGACCATTAAAGACAACGCAGTCCAAATGCAGGTCGGCAGTGGTACCCCCGTCACCATCAGTGCTGGTGCAAAGTTCGGGGCTACGAACTATTATATTGGCAACTTCTCTGCTATAGGAACTACAGATGCATCGGGTAACCTCGTTACCACGATCACGGTGGCAGAAAACAGTAATGTCAGCTGGCTGTCGTTCTACAATGTGCGCTACACCAAGGGCGAAGACCTTTCAGCTTTCATTGCAGACTATGAGTTTGCACTCAGTAATGTCCAGAATGCGCTGAATAATGATACTCAATATGCTGGATATCAGACAGGCTTGAGTAGCGCAGCAGCTGCATACGGCAATGTCGATAGAACAAACAAAGCAGCTCTTATCGAAGCCAAGAATGCTCTTGAAAGCGCTTTGAATGATTATAATAATCAAGTTGCTCCTCTTAAGGGCTCAATGCTTACAGGCTGGACAACCACGGGAAATAATGGCCAATTCCATGTGAACGGATGGTCTGGTGAAGGGGCTACTGATGGTTCTAACATGGTTACTCCTTTCATTGAGAACTGGATAAATAAAGGCTCAATCCTAACTGATGCCGACATGGGCTACAAACTCGAAGGCCAGACTTCAGGTTATTACAAAGTGACAGGTTTGATCCGTACATTGAATGAGGCTGGTGGTTCCACACCTGCAGGTTCCTTCCTTTTTGCAAATAAGGCTATTGCTCGTGCTTACGAAGGTACTACATGTACAAACGGCGTATATGACAACCCTGTTGTCTATGGCTTCGTTGGTAGCGATGGTGTCCTTACGATCGGCGTGAAGGTCATTAATGCAAACTTTAATTGGGTCTCATGGAAAAACCTGACGATTGAATATGTTGGTCCAACACTCACTCAGGAGATTGCCAATGCTTTGACAGCTGAAGCACGTACATTCCAGTATAGTAATACAGCCAAGACTGCTCAAGAAGCGGCTATTGCAGCTCTGGCATCACTGACCGATGCTAATTATGTAGCGGCAGGAGAGGCAATAGAGGCTGCTTACCGTGCTGATGATAAGCCTGAGGCAACTCTTGCCATAGGAAGTGCAAAGTGGGCTACGTTCATAGCTCCGTTTGAAGTCACTCTCCCTGCTGGTGTGAAGGCTTATACTGTAGATGCAGTGGAAAATAATGTGCTTATGATGACTGAAGTTACCGAAAAGATTGCAGCTAACACGCCTGTCGTGCTTAATGCTGAGACGACCGTTAACGAGTTGGTCTCTGGTACTATGGTAGCTTCCACTGATCTTTCCGAAGGTCTCCTGACAGGTACCTATGAGGAGATTTCTGCTCCTGTAGGCAGCTACGTACTCCAGATGCAAGGCACAAATGTCGGCTTCTTCAAGGTTGAGGATGTCCAGCCTAAGGTAAAGGCTAACCGTGCTTACCTGACTGCTCCTGCAGCTGGTGGTGTTAAGGCCTTCTTCCTCGGTGACACTGAAGATGCTATTAAGGGTGTGTTCGACGGCGTTGCAGTTGGTGAGATCTATGATCTCGCAGGCCGCAAGGTTCAGAACATGCAGAAGGGCAATGTCTATATCGTCAATGGTAAGAAGGTAATTGTAAAATAAAGAGACCCACCCCGCCCAAAAGGGCACCCCTCCCATTAAGGAGGGGGCCTGCGGGCAGAGAACATCAATAGAGTAACAATTTAAATGATGACCCTATAAAAACCTCCAAGCGCCAGCCGCTCCCCTCCATCACGGGAGGGGCATGGGGTGGGTCTTTACAGAATATGAAAAAGACATATATAGCTCCAGAGCTCATGACGCAGCTCATTCAAACGGAAGGTCTCATCGCTCTCTCGCTGCAAACCGGCAAAGCCAACGACAGCGACGCCTTGGTTAAGGGCAGCGGCGACTGGGATATCTTCGGCACCGACGAAGAGGAATCCTTCTCCGATTCACCTTTCGAGGACTAATCGCAGAGACTCGAGTCGTTCTTCGACGAATAATCCATTCGCAGTCTGAACGACAGTAAACAGCAATACGATGAGAGCCCCGTGCAGCACTTGCACGGGGCTCTCTGTGTGTGAGGGTTTCACCGCTCAGCCAGCAGGCGGCAGAGGGCGTTTTGCAGTTCGAAGATGCCCTTGTGGGGATGCTCTCCCTGCGGGCGGTCTGGCCATGGTGCGAGGAAGAGGAGCTGGCCGCGGCTTGTGGGCTGAAGCAGGGCTTCCGGCGGTGCCCACAGGTCGCTCATGGCTGAGGCCTGAGGGCGGATGACGCGGTAGCCGGCATCGAGGGCGGCTTGCATCACCGCCTCCTCACCCTGGCTCACGGCGGGGGTGATGATGACGGCGCCTTCGCGTTCGCAGCGCTCCAGCAGCGATGCCTTCTCCTGTGCCAGGGCTCCCGGCGTGGTGCAGCGGGAGATGCGGACGGGTACCAAGGGGGCTTCATCGAGCAGGAACGGGTTGCCCACCATCTTCATGTATAGGGCGGCGCGGAGCTTGGCATGTGCTACAGCGTGAATGCCGGGCTGCCACCAAGGGAAGGACCGCCAGTCGTCGCCGCTGCAGTGCTGCTCCACGAGGAGCACGCCCCGCAGCTCATGCATCACGCCCAAGCGGCGTGCTTCGCGCATCAGCCAGCGGGCTTGATCGATGCTCAGGGGGATG
>Ga0247611_10009095_pt1 | contig 12041 bp, 23 predicted proteins | sample 177DNAGHGhighgp2_FD_192422 | JGI IMG/M metagenome (GOLD analysis project Ga0247611, IMG submission 192422) | Sheep rumen microbial communities from Palmerston North, Manawatu-Wanganui, New Zealand - 1770 DNA GHGhigh gp2 | ecosystem: Host-associated > Mammals > Digestive system > Stomach > Rumen... | reverse complement strand
TATGTTTACGATTCTTTCAGACAGAGTTTCTATTTATCCCAAACAGAAAACTCAGACAACACTGACTTTTAATTTAAAAATAAAGTCACAAACCAGCTTATTCACACTTTTTTGTTTTTTTAACTACTTTTTTTGTAGCTGTTTGAAGAACAGGGCGGCGATTTATCCAGTTATCGATATAATTCTGAGAAATACCTAAATATTGCATACTATGACATACCTAAAATGTAAGCCAAGATATAAAAGACTACAAACCAAAGAATGGCAGTTCCACAACCATTATACTTTTCGTACAAATCTTCCATCTTGAAAAAAATGAAGCAATACTAATCAGTACTACTGCTTACCAACTAGTATTGCTTTTGTGATTAACCAAGGATACACTCGTATATTAAGTTGAAAAATTCTAACTTCTCCAACTTTATAAAATGTTTCCTTTTGTACCTCAATCTCGCCAAAATCGGTTAATAGTGTCGTGGGAGACAGTAATCTCCCACGAACACAAATTAAACCGTTACCCACAGTTAGACTGTCCAGTTAGCGGGCTTCTTGTCACCAATGAGGTTCCACTTACCTATAGGATTGTACTGGACATCCTTTTCGGTAGCATCCTCGTTGGAAACGCCGAATGCGCGAACAGGAACACGCTCCTTCAGATTGTACTGAATAGTACATCCCTTAAGAGCTTCCATAGTTGCGTTCATATCTGGGTGATTCTTTGCATACTGTGCAACATCACCTTCGGTACGAACGATGCGGTTCTCAGTAACATCCTTACCAGTCTTCTCGTCTACACGGAAAGCGACCTTAGTCATACTGCTGGGGAAGAAGTTGATAACTCGACCTGTGTTGGCGAGACACTTGATGAACTCTGCGGTAACAGGATTACCGTTAGAATCGAGAACGGGCTGACCACCACGCATCATCTTCTGACTAAGGATTACATAGTCTTCAGGGATTACGAAGCTTTCACCATCTTCGATGTTACCGAGTTCTTCACTACGAAAAGCTTTTGAAAACTTTTCAACCTTCTGATAGCGGCTGCTCTGAGCAAGCGCTGCATTAATTGATTCTTGAATCGTCATTTTGTTTAAACGATTAAATTACACTTGTGTTCTCCAGAAAATACCTGTAGTACATACTTTCTTTTGAACGAAAATAGCTCTTTTTCTCTTGATAATTACTACAGTATGGATGTTAGTTTAAAGCCTTCTAACCTCGTCAAGGTCTCCATTATATAGAAGGATTTTATCTCACACCAATTTGCCGAATATGAGAAAGGAATTTCAACCCGATTTTTAAAATATTTAGGGAAGTAATAATACGTTAATGCTCGAGTTCGCGACGCAACTGCTTCCTTCAGTTACACTCTCACACAATACGGAACAAGGGTGATCAATCCTTGAACGGGATATACGTGCCCAATTTTACACGCTACTTGGTATATTGTTTCTCCCTACCTTTCGTTAAAAGGGATATCAATCATCGCAGATTGAGTGACTTCCTGGTCAAACCAGTTCAGTACAATGAACTACTATAGAATACCCACTTGCAATTGAGTATACTTTTCGTTCATTGCCTAAAGATACATAGCCTTTTATACATTTGGCTTAGGTTTATCCCAGAAAAGGAGAACCTTACGGGGCACAAAGTGCACTTACGGCTTCAGCCGAATTCCTTCTCCTAAGATTACATATCCTTTTAGAATTGGCTTAGGTTTAATAAAAAGAAACCCAACCTCCCGAAGGAGGCTAGGTGCTCAGGACCCCATAGGACAATTACTGTTCTTCGTTGTCTACTGGAGGAACGGTTGGCGTGAAGTGAAGGCCGAGAGCCTGTTCGCCAATGCCGTTCAATGCGTCAATGTAGGTTTGTGACATTGTTGCAGCATTTTAGGGTTGATAGTGTGAACTAACGCAGAATGGCCACCCCATTAGGGGCAGCCATTTGTGAGAGGCAGTTTAGCCTTGGAAGGTAAACTGGATGCACGGTGACAGCAAAGGAGCCAAATGGTTCTTGTCGTCGCGGCCAAAGCCTGCGTGCTCAACGCATTGCAGCACCTTGCCTTCGAAGAATTTGAGGGCGTGTTTACCGACCTCTTCCACGGTGCCGACGAGCATTGCTGAATCATCAGTACGACGACCGAGAGACTCGAGGTGCGCAGTAAGTTCGGCCTTGAACGCAGCAGCATCAACGACTTGAGCCTTACCTTCCTTGTCGTAAATGACACGACGCTTATGAAGCAGTCGGTTCAGAGGCAGGTCTTCTCCGAGCGAAGTCGTGAGCAGGATAGTCTGTGAGGTGGATGCGTACTTGGTGTCCGTGAGTTCACCGTTGTCTGCCTTCTGCTGATAGTTGCCGTACTTGACGCCTGTTACAGTGAAGGTTTGATTGTTTACGAACAAACTTTGTTCGTGGCCCATGCGGAAGCCCTTATTCGGGTCGGCACTGGCGGGAGTGAAAATAATGTTTGCCATTGCAGTAGTAAATTTAGGCATTAAACATTAAGCGTGAGTGGAGGTCGAAGAACCCTTCTCTTCGATTATTCCAAACACTTAAATATAGATAACATTTTATATTTTCAATTTGCAAATTGAGAGGCTAAGGTTTTAAAATTTTTTTAGTTTCCCAGCGGCGAGCCGCGGGGGTGGCTACGGTTACTGCACCCACTCCCCCATAAAAAATAAAAAAAATTTTTTATTATACAAAAAAATTATAAAAAATTTTAGAAAAAATAAAAAAAATTTTCGGAGACATATGAAATGAAAAAATTTTTATAGAAGTGTTAAACTAGAAAAGAAAAATATTGGCTTTACACGCGCGTTAAGTTTAGATACTTAAGTTTAGAATTAAGTATAGTTAGTCGAAAAATGGTGCTCAAGATTCGAAAAATCCTGCTCAAAAAAGTTAGAAAAATTATGCTCAACATTAGAAAAATGGTGCTTACTAAAATTATTTTTGGAAAATAAGTTTAGAAAAATAAATTTAAGTTATGAAACAACATATAGAATTACCATCAGAAAAAGAAAATTCTGAGTTAACACCTAAAGATAAACTAATTTATTTAGCTTTAAAAAGCTTTGAGAATGGAGAAACTCATGATTGTTTTCCTTCCCTAGCAAAAATATCAGAAAGATGTGGAGCTTCTGAACCAACTATTAGAAAGTCTTTAAAACTATTAGAATCAGAAGGTTATATAAAAATAGAAGATATAAATAAAAGAAAGAAAAGATATACTTTTAGTCCTTACAAAAAATTTGAATGTTTTTCATATGACTTCTTATATAATAATGACTTAACATTTACAGAGAAATCTTATTTAGCTGCTTCTCAAGAATTTATGTTAAATAAAGAATCTGGAAAAGGAGAAATAGATTATTCCAGTTATGAATTATCTACTAAAATAAATATGCCACCTTCTACTATTAGAAAATGTGAAAACTCTCTTCAATCCAAAAATTATATGGAAATTGTATATAAAGCTAAGGATGATTTAATAAGAAATAATCATAAAGGTACAAAATATTATTTATTTGCAGAGTATAATAAAGCTGTATGTGAAGCAATTATAACTCATGAAAATAGATTAAACACAGTAGAGGAAAGAATAGATAATTTAGAAAAAAGATATGAAGATAAATGTAAAGAAGCGGAAACTTATAAACAAGCTTACTTGGGATTAGCTGATAAAATTCAAGAAGAAAATAAAATAATATTGAAATAAATGTTATACTTAATTAAATAGTATGGAAAAGAAAAAACATACTTAAAAATAGGATATACTCAAAACTTAGAAGATAGAATAAAAGCCTATAATACACATAATGCAGAATTTGAATTAATAGATTCCATGGAAGGAGAACAAGATTTAGAATCTTTTGCTCATAAACTTTTAATTAATTTTAAAATAAAAGGAGAATGGTTTCAAGAAGATCCAATAATTTATTATGTTTGGGAATTGACTAAACAAGAATATATAATAAAACTCCAAGAAAAAGTTATATAGGATTTAAAAATAAAATTAGATAATCTAAACAAAGAAATTACAAGAATTAGTTAGAATTTGGATAATTAACATTTTTTAAGTTTGTCTTCCTATAAAAATAAATATATTAGTATTGCTATGAAACAAGAAGAAGTAATGAAAACTCTTATTAAAGAGTTGTTTAAAATGGACAATGTACACGAAGAATATCAAGATAAAGATACTCATTTCGTTGTAGATTCTTAGAAAAACGGCAATACTTTAACAATCAAAGTTACGCTGGTAGAAAACAAAGATAAGAAAGAATTTGAAAAGTGGCTTGAACAAGTTGATGATGACCTTTTCTCCGATGTTTTAGATGAACTTCGTGAGAAAGAAGGATTAGCTCATTTAGACGATCTCTATAATTCTGAAAGATATGCAGAAGTAATTAAAAAGGTTAAAGCTAAAACTAAGGAAATTGCCGCTAGGAGAATTAAAGAACTTCAAAAATTAATCTAATAATGATTATCGCAATTTGTATTTTGGTTTATTTGCTAATTGCATTTTGTGCTTACAAGTTTGTAATTAGTAAATGGGAAAATCACTCCCAGTTTGAGAAGATTTACTTCAGTTTAATCTGGCTTCTTATAGTTCCTTTGTACGGAATTCATTGGATCCATAATAATCTTTAAAAAATTTTTAGGCAGAAGTAATTCTGCCTTTTATTGGGGATTAGTATAATGGTCAGTACCGGGGACTCTAAATCCTTTAGTTCGGGTTCGAATCCTGAATCCCCAACATGGATATCATATTTAAATATAGAGACACGATAATCTCTACACCTAATTTAAAAAAGAAATTAAAGAGAATGGGTATCTCTTTAGATGATATAGAAATATTGCCTAATCAAGAAAAGAAAACAGAAGATAATTCTAAAGAGTTTAAAACTTTAAGATTAAAATCTAATATAGATAATTTAACACACATTACATATTGGTCACCAAATACTCCTCTTCCAACAATAGAAGAGTTAGTAAAAGAAAGAGGCTGGCTATGGAATCCAGAAACAAAGACTGGCCTCTGGACCAAAGATTATATTGATACTTTGTATTATGACTTATGGACTACTTCGTCAGCTTTATGAAGCTGGATTAAAACAAATTAGAGCAATAATAGATATTGCTAAAGAAATTGATGTAACTGATGATCAAGATTTTTTAAACTTTTTAGATGAATTAAATTCTATGTCAGTAGAATATTAAAAAAGAAAAGGCTGTCCAATTACTGGGCAGCCTTTTTTTGTTTTCTCCACTAAGAAAAACATTTTCTATTTTTTAAATATTCTAAATTCTCTTCATTAGAATATGCTTCCTTTTCAAAACTTATGCTTCTATAAGCATTCTTATTTATAAATAATCTAACTAGCCATTCAAAGAAATATATAATATAAAAGAATATAAAAGCTAATTCTTTCATCTATGCAGTATGAATGGCTTCATGATTTATATCTATTTCTGATAAGGAATAGGGTTTTCTTAAAAAGAGTATTCCAAAGAAATTCATTGCTTTATATCCTCTAAAAGGAATAATACTATTCTTAATTATTATCATATTTTAAATGTAAAATTCTTTTTATATGGAGCCATCATATCATATTTATAGGAAGGCTAATAAGTGGAAGTAGTACTAGTTGAACTAGTAGTATTAGTTGAACTAGTATTATTAGAAGATTTATTTCCAAGCATTCCTATTCCAGTTGAAATACCGTTTCCAATAAGTTCCATTAAAGATGAAGTATTTCCAGCTTGAGCATCAGAAATATACTAATTATACTACTACTATTCTTGCAATTTTGCTGCCTAAGTGTACTATCTAGCTTGAGAAAGATAGGAGTCTTTTATCTTTTTATATAGATTCTATCTATCAATATCTCCATAATTAATATCTGGATTCTACTATTTCAACTAATTAATTTGATTATTTACTTCATTCCAAATTTCTGAATCATTAATTAAATTATTTGGATTATATTTTGCGTTTAATTCTTTCTCTTTAGCAGCTTTAGCTTTAGCTAATTCAGAATTTTGTTTTAATAATCCAACCCCATTCATTATAGTACTTCCAATAGTAGAAATTGTATTCTAATTTTTATTTAACCAATTTCCAACTCCACTAAACCAATTTCCTGTGTTACCTCCATCAGCAGCCTTATGTAATTTCTTTTTAACATATTTATAAGCATCTGGATTACTATCTAAAATTGATACACCATTTACAAAGGCTTGATGTTTCTTAACTTTGCCCCCATCTTCATGCTTCCATTTTCTAGCATTAGCTGCAAATGTAGCTCTTTTTCTAATAGCAGGATTAGAACTATGTTTTCCTCTCGATATACATTCTGAAGTTACTTTACCACCACAATAATCTGTAAATTTACCTCTGTTTTCTTTCTTTATATGGATGCCAGATCCACTCTTTAAAAATTGTAATATATTCATTTTTCCTCCTTGTTTACGTTTATATAAAAATGGGTGTGGGATAATTATTTTCCCATTAACTATTTTTGCATCCATTCCTTCATACGGAGATACCCAATCATGAAATGCTTTTAAAAATTCCTACTAAGTAATTTTTCCTAATTTAGCTTTTTCTAATAAGTCGGAAATAAATTTATTATCAATACTCTAACTATTAAATGTTTCAAACCCATTTGGAGAATATCTTAATTCGTAAGGACTATTTTCTCTAGATGCCTATTTTAATAAAGCTAAATAAGAATCAGTTGATAATCCCGTACTATGAGATTTCCATTTATCAGGATATATTAACTAATTTCTTATATCTTCCCAAGTAGTTCGCCCAGATCCAATGATTTCTCCATTATTATTTTTTCTATAAGCTTTTTTAGAAAGTTCTTTAAACTATCTAATAAGAGTAGCCCCCTTTGGAAGATTTAATTCATCTCCAGACAAATATGATCCAGGTCTAAGACTCTATGATACTCCGCTCCAAAAATCCTTCATAATTTCTTTTTTTATTCTAGGAGATTGAGTTTCAACTAAAATTTTTTTTGCCGCTTCTTGTTCAGGAGTTTCAGTTATGAAATTAATTGCATCATTTTTAGGTGCAGTTAAAAATATTTTACTATATCCATTTTTAGCTGAACCAGCAGAAGCTTCTCCAACTCTCACATTAAATTCTGGAGAAATATCAAACATTCTATACGAATTATAACCTATTCCAAAATTACCTTGTCCATCAGTAATTAATTCATATGTTCCACCATTAGGTCTATTCCACTACCAAGATAGTCTTCCAGTAGAAGGAACACCATCATCAATAAGTTGTTTTAATGCTGAAATATGGCCACTATTTTTTGTCACCCAAGAAGGTTCGGCTGTTTCCATATTAATAGTTGGCAGCTATCTATACTATCCACTAGTAATATACTATTCTAGATCTTTTAAAGCTTCCTACTAAAATCTATTAAAATTATTTCTTTCTCCTTTAGGAATTCCCATTTTTTCTGATAAAGAAATTTTAGCAGGATTTCTTTCAAACAGTTTATAAGAAGTAGATTTAGGAACCTTTAGTGTGGGAACTTCTTCTAACTATATTGTATGGTTTGTTAATTCCTATAATTTTACTGGAAGGGGTCTATTTGTTGTTCCTGTTAATAATCGTATTGGGTTTTGAGAATAATCTGGGCCAAAAAAAGTTTTTTCACCAATCTTCTACAAAGTTTCTGGAAAATATTCTTCTTTAGGAAATTTACTCGTAACATGCATAGTTAATTTGGGCTAATATAAATTATGTCCAGACTCTAATCCTTCTAATCCTTGCTACTTAACATCAAAAACTGCTGTATTATATAAGTCTTCTGAAACATGGCGAGCGCCATCTTTAGAATTTATCCAAGAAATAAATCTCCTATTACCTTCTTTTGGGTTTGTTCTTAGATGTCCTATCTTTTCACCAAGCATATTTAATAATGTATAATTTCCTTTTTCATCAACTATATACATTCTATTAGAAAATTTTGGAGTATTTTCTAATTTTAAATTTCTACTTAAAATTCTAGCTCTAGCCCAATTATTACCCATTTTAGCTAATCCATATTCTCCAGCTCTTCCTGTAAGTTTAAAAGCTGGATCTAGTACTTTTCCAGCAACATAAAATTCTGCTAATGGATCTACTGGACTTAAAACTCCAGCAGAAACATTAGTTGTATGCTAAGTATTTCCATTAGCATCTTTATAAGAAACTATCTCTTTAGTAGGATTATTTCTTCTAGCTATATTTTGTTGTATCTAATTATACACTAAAGGACTACTCTTTAGTTTTTCATTTAATTTCTAATATGTAGGGCCTTTATACACAAATCCTTCCTATCCAGGAAGTAATATTACATCTTCTCCCATAATTATTTTATACTTTAAGTTAAAATTACATCTAAAAATTTAACATTTTTTATTTTCCAATTCTAAAAATTTATTAATTATTTTGACACCAATAAATATATCAATAATTTAGAATGAATACAAATATTTTTGTTTTAAAGATTAAATGATTGAAATTTGGAATTAGATTAAAAAAGTATGGGAATACTTAAATAAAATACATCCACAAACAAGAAGTTTACTTATTCTTTTATTGTTTGGATATATTTTATATTCTCAGATAACACGTACTACTGAACATATGATTCAAGATTCTTTTCAACAAGAAGCTGTGGACAATAAAAATGCTGAAAAATATTCTATGGAAACAGCTGTAGAATTGAATCATCAAGTACAATTAATATCGGAAATAGATAAAGATGCTTTTGATGTAATATTATTGAATTATCATAATAATACTCAAAGTTTACAAGGTTATAAATATTTGTATTTATCTTGTCTCACAGAAGCTACAAGGTGTTTAGATACTCCATTAATGAAAAATTAGTGGAATAAAATAGATTATATTTATTATGCAGATGAATTAGCTAAAATACATAGTCAAGGTTTTATTCAATTTGGAAATCTAGAATAGATGGGAGATAATCTTCCAAAACTTTATAGGCTAATTAGAGCCAGTAGTGCAAAAGCAGTAACTTTCTTTACTATAGAAGGACATAATGCTCCTATAGGGCTGGTAATTTTATTCTATAATGAAAGTAAAAAATATGATTATGCTTATGCTCAAGGAATATTACCTTGTATTTAGAAGTTAGCTATTTTATTAGACTATGAAAATACTAAAGAATGAAAACAATAATCTTAGGTACAGCACACTTAAAAAGTACTCCGGGAAAAAGATCTCCTGATGGAAAATTTAGAGAATATAAATACTCTAGATAGTTATGTGATGCTATAAGAGGAGCATTAGAATTAAGAGGATATAAAGTATTCATTGATGTAGAAGAAGATGATTTAAAAATGAATTCTTCTCAAGAATTAGTTCATAGATGTAAAATAGTTAATGCTTTATAGAAAGAATATAAAAATTGTATTTATATTTCTATTCATGTAAATGCTGCTGGAAATGGAAAAGATTGGTTTAATGCTACTGGATGGTCTGCATATACTTCCGTTGGAGTTACTGCCGCAGATAAATTAGCAGAATGTATGTATTGGTCTGCAAAGAAGAATTTATCTGGAAAGAAAATAAGAACTGATTTTTCCGATAAAGATTCTGATTATGAATCTAATTTATATGTACTTAAACATACTAATTGTCCTGCTGTTCTCACTGAGAATTTCTTTTAGGATAATAAAGATGATGTAGAATACTTATTAAGTGATGTTGGATTTTTCCAACTAGTAAAAACACATGTAGAAGGAATAGTAAAATACGTAGAAGATATTTAAAAATAAAAAATGTTAAATGTTAATGTTATATGGAATATGATAAAATTAATGGTAAAGTAGCTTTTCTAGAAGGTCCCCATAAATATTTTAATATTGATGATCCTTCAATAGTATATACTTCAGTTACTACTTTAATAGGAAAGTTTGAACCTGAATTTGATAAGGAATTTGTAAGTAAATACAAAGCTTTAGAAAGACTTATTCCTGCAGACGTCTGGAAAAAGGAGAAGGGAGGAATTTGGAAATCCCATAAAATTCCTGATAGCTTTTTAGAAGTTCATGATATTTCTCCAGAAGAACTTAACGAAGTTCAACAAGATATTCTAGATGAATGGGAAGATATAAATAAAAGGTCTTGTGAAAGAGGAACAAAGATTCATGCTCAATTAGAGAATTCTTTTTATACTGCTGGATCTAATATTACCTTGAAAAAATTTGGAATAGGAGGAAAATTCTCTTGTAAAAAAGATTATAATGAATTGGATTTGGATTATGGTATTTATCCTGAATATTTAATCTATTATGATAATCCTAAGTTAGATTTACATATTGCTGGACAAATTGATTTACTTGTTAAAAATGGAAATGATATAGTTATTATAGACCATAAGACTAATAAGAAAATAGATTTGAAAGGTTTTTACAATAATGCTACTAGAACTTCAGAGAAATTAAATTATCCATTAGGTTCTTTAGACAATTGTAATTATAATGTGTATCAACTTCAGTTATCTACATATGCATGGATGCTACAAAAAATTAATCCAGATTTTGTTATTAAAGATTTAATCTTAAATCATTATGATCACGATGGCAACAATACTCTATATCATTGTACATATTTAAAAGATGAGGTAGAAAAAATGTTAAAACATTTTGTTAAATTAAATAAAATAGAAAAACAAAAGAAAAAATATGAGAGAATCCAATATTAATGATAGATTAGAAATATGCAAAAAATGTCCTATTTACACAAATAAAAGATGCAATTCTTCACTTTGGATAAATCCAAATACTGATGAAGTTAGTACCTACGCTAAAGCAGGATTTATTCGCGGGTGTGGATGCTTTGTAGAAGTCAAAGCTAGAAACCGAAATAATCATTGTGTAGCAGGAAAATGGTAAAAAATCTCTTTCTTAAAATACGAAATATAATAGTTGGTAACTGGAGAAATTTAACTGGTTATACATCAGATGAAGTAGAACGAAGAAGATCTATATGTAAAAAATGTGACTCAAATATAAAGTTTATGGGCACTAGAATCTGTGAACATTGTGGTTGTATTATAAAAAGTAAAACCGCAGTGTTGACAGAGAAATGTTTAATGAATAAATGGTAATATGAAAGAAGAATTAGCAATGAATGTAGCTGGAGAAAGCACAAGTAGAATTATGGCTTTAGATGGAACAACCGCAGAAGATGTAATTACCCAAAGGAAAACTGCAAAATTTAACGACATGGTAGATGCTTATACAGAAGAATTTGATAAGCATTTTGCTAAGGTTGAAGAATTTGCACAAAAGATTAATGAAAATGTAAACAATATTGAAATAATGCCTCTTGGAAGTTATGTATTAGTAAAACAATTTGAAGAAAATCCTTTCCAAAGAATTGTGAAATCTGATAGTGGACTTATTATTGATACTGGTGGACTTGCTCCACAATATAAAAATACTGATAATGGTCAAATCGAAGAAGAAGAAGCATTTATTTTAGTAGGTGTTGTTCAAGAAGTTGGTCCAGAGTGCAAATACCTAAAACCTGGAGATGCGGTATTCTATCCAAAACCTTCTTCAATTCCGGTACCTTTCTACAAGCAAAAACTGATTCAAATTAATGAAACTCGTGTACTTGCAGTAGTAAACGAAGGTTTAACTGATAGATTTAATAATATTAAGAAATGATAAATACTTATGTAAGTCCGGAAGAGAAAATATATTTTCAACCCGGAGATATATGTTAGATGAAATAGGATATTCCCAATAAACCTAAGATGGTTGTAGTTAGAATAGAGCGTTCAATATTAAAGAATACTACTAGTGGGAAAGATTATTTAAGGGGAGTACGCTGTCGTTGGTTCTCTACAGATTAGAAACTACAAGAAGGTGTATTCTCAACAAAAGACCTTATATTAATAAAAAATGATTAAAAAATTTCAACAAGGTGGTCAAGCTGATTAGGCCATAATGTAGTTTGTATAGGGAATTGCACAAGAATTACA
>Ga0247611_10009094_pt1 | contig 12042 bp, 4 predicted proteins | sample 177DNAGHGhighgp2_FD_192422 | JGI IMG/M metagenome (GOLD analysis project Ga0247611, IMG submission 192422) | Sheep rumen microbial communities from Palmerston North, Manawatu-Wanganui, New Zealand - 1770 DNA GHGhigh gp2 | ecosystem: Host-associated > Mammals > Digestive system > Stomach > Rumen ... | reverse complement strand
ATGTCTTTACGCAGACTGCTGCCAGCTTTGAGAGTTGACTATATCCGTGTGTCTGGCAACAGGTGGGTAGAAGACCCTGATAAGCGATTTGAGGCTACCATTGATATGCGTGGTCCACTCATCTTATTAGTTAACCGTGCCTTGAACGCTATTAAAGATGACTTGCCAAAAGGTTTTAAACTGAGAAAGGGGAATCTGCAAGCAGACACTCCTATTGAGTTACCTAATGACGCACTTCGTGAGGCATTGGTCAATGCTTTTATCCATTGTTCTTTCAGACTTAATCAACCTATTCAGATTATCAGGTATTCTAATCGTCTGGAAGTCATCAATCCTGGCTTCTCTTTAAAATCGCCTGAGACATTAGGAGAACCTGGATCAGTTCAGCGTAATCCATTTATCAGCACCATATTTCATGATACAAACTTGGCTGAAACAAAAGGCTCTGGTATCAGGTCAATGCGTGGCCACATGAAGAAGGCAGGGATGATGCCTCCAACATTTGAGTCTAATCGTTCTGCTAATCAATTTACTGCCCGCTTGTTGTTGCATCACTTGTTGGATAATGGCACTATTCAGTGGCTTGCACCATATGCTGACTATTCCTTAAATAATGAGCAAAGACTGGCTCTGGTATTTGTCCGTGAAGTTGGAGCAATAGATAATATCACCTATCGACAACTGAATAGCGACATCAATACATCTAAGGCTTCTGCAGACTTACACGACATGTGCAAAAAGGGTTTATTGGAACAAAAAGGACAAAGCAGGAGTTCATATTATATAGCTGGCGAACAGTTTGTTAATGGTAGAGTTGATCATTCTCTTAATAGTATAGCTGCTGGAGAAAATAGTAATGCTGTTGAAGGAAATAGTAATGCTATTGGAGAAAATAGTATAGGTGATTCTCTTAATAGTAGAGGTAAAGCCCCCCTTAATAGTAGAGGTGAATTTCTTAATAGTAGAGGTCAACAGCTCCCCAAAATCTTAGAGGAGAGAGTTGAAAAAATAGGTAAACGGGCAAAACCGGACGAAATGAAGAAACTTGTCATCGAGCTATGTAGTTTGAAACCAATGAGTTTATTAGAATTGGCAAATATACTAAAAAGGAAAACATCTTCATTAAGATACCTTTATGTAAATCCTCTCATCGAAAGTGGAGAACTTTTCTATACAATCCCAGAGATGCTAAGCCATCCAGATCAGAAATATACAACCGTCAAAAACAAGTAAGAGCGATATGGAATTTAACAAAGCATACAACCGTGAGGAATATCTCTCATTTCTGAGAGTAAACTTTCTACCGGACGATTTTCAGCAGGAGATTAGCTCTGTTGAGAATCCCATCCATTTCCAATATACCCAGCAGGTGACCCGCTTGGGCGAATGTGAATCTTTGGGGCTGGTAGTCTATGAAGTGCGACATAACTCAAAGCACGATGCCCGTGTAGGTCTGACGAAAGAGGCTTTCCGACTGCTGGCTGATGAGTTCTGCGAGCGAGCTTTGGTGTTCTTTGTGCCAGAGGATGACGATAGCAACTATCGTTTCTCGCTGATTGAGATTACACTCGACCAATCGGAAGATTCCTCTCGCATCAGTCGCCGCTACTCCAATCCTCATCGCTACTCCTATTATCTCGGTAAGGGTATAGCATATTACACCCCTAACAAATATCTGAATGAATACGGTCGTGTGATAAGTGTAGAGGATTTGCGCAACCGTTTCTCGGTAGAGGTGCTTACCAAGGCTTTCTATCAGGAACTCAGCGACTGGTATGCTTGGGCAATTATGAAGGTGCATTTCCCCAATGACCTGAATACATTAGAGGATAACCAAAAGTATAATTCTGAGGCTATGATTCGCTTAATTACGCGACTCATTTTTGTCTGGTTCCTGAAACAACGGCATTTGGTACCCAATGAATTCTTCGACGAGCAGTTTATTAGCAGCCACCTTCTAAAGAACTTTATTCCCAATGCCAAGGTCACCCTCTTTGGCAAAGCAGACAACAGCTATTACTACAAAGGCATTCTGCAGAACCTTTTCTTTGCAATGCTCAACAGCCCTATAACGCCCGAAGGCAAGGATACCATTTCTGAGCGTCGTTTCAGTAAAGGACGTAGTGATTATGACAATAATAAGTTAATGCGCCATCAAGAGTTGTTTATTGACCCTAACCTGTTTGTGGAACTGGCAAACAAATATGTACCTTTCCTCAATGGTGGACTCTTTGATTGTCTTGATGATAAAGATAATGGGAAATATATTGATGCGTTTACCGACCGCGAGGCTATTGCCAAGCAACTGATAGTGCCAGACTATCTGTTCTTTGGTGAGGAAGCTGGTAAAAACATTGACCTGTCTGAATATTATGGCGACAAGAAGAAAAAGAAGGTCAGCGCACGAGGTATCATTGACATTCTGAAACGCTACAACTTCACCGTTGAAGAAAACACGCCTTTTGACCAAGAGGTATCACTCGACCCAGAGTTGCTTGGCAAAGTGTTTGAGAATCTGTTGGCTGCATACAACCCAGAGACACAGACTACTGCTCGTAAACAGACAGGCTCATTCTATACGCCCCGTGAGATTGTGCAATACATGGTGGACGAAAGCCTTGTTGCCCATCTGAAACGGACTGTGGGCGAGGATTTGGAGCCGGAATATCGAAAACTGATTCAATACACGGACGAGGGACCGACTCTGACCGATGATCAAAAACGCCAGATTATGCAGTCACTCTATGAGTGTAAAGTGCTCGATCCCGCCTGTGGTTCTGGTGCTTTCCCGATGGGTATGCTCCAACAGATGGTGCATATTCTAGGGCAGCTTGACCCCAACAATGAGCAGTGGAAGGAAATGATGTTGGAAAATGCCATAGAGGAAGCCTATAATGCGGAACACGGAGTTTCAGAAGAAGAGGAAAAAGAAATTAAGGCAGATATCTTTAGAAGCTTTGATGAAAATCTGAACCGACCTGATTATGCCCGTAAACTCTATCTGATAGAAAATTGCATCTATGGCGTAGATATTCAGCCCATAGCCATCCAAATCAGCAAACTCCGTTTCTTCATTTCGCTAGTTGTTGACCAAAAGACTAACACCAATCCTGTTGATAACTTCGGCATTCGTCCATTGCCGAACCTCGAAGCAAAGTTTGTCGCAGCGAATACATTGGTTGGATTGGAGAAGAAAGAGGCAACACTATTTGACTCTGAAGAGATCAAGCAGAAAGAAAAGGAACTTATTCTTGCTAAACACAAAATCTTTGGAGCCAAGACTGTTCGCACAAAGCGTAAATATAAAGAAAGAGTTGCTGAACTGCGTGTAGAAATAGCCGAAAAGTTGAAAGAAGCTAATTACATCCGTAATGAAGAAGCCCAACAATTGGCTAAATGGGATATGTTCGACCAAAACACATCATCACCATTCTTTGATCCAGAATGGATGTTTGGAGTGAGTGATGGTTTTGACATGATTATAGGTAATCCACCCTATTTGCGCATTCAAGGCTTGCGGAATACAAATGACAATTTTGTGGATTATCTCTGTCAAAAATACAAAACAGCAACAGGCTCTTTTGATTTCTATGTTTGCTTCGTGGAAGCTGGTTTAAGATTTATCCATAAGCAGGGCTTGGTAAATTACATTATGCCAGTAAAATGGTCTAATGCAAGTTTTGGCAAAGGTCTCCGCAGGTTAGTGGCATCCAAGAAGTGCGCAAACCGCATCATAAATTTTGGAGAATACCAGGTGTTTAATGCATCCACTTATACAGCTCTGCAATGGTTTAAACCTAATTCCTGTGTTTTGGCATACAATGAGTTGGATCGCGACTTGACCACAAATGTGGAATTAAAGAAATATCTTGATACTCTTTGTGAGGACAATTTTTCTCATATCGACCAAAGCAAACTGACAGAAGACACATGGGTGCTGACCAATGACAACATAAACCATTTGCTTGACATACTTAACAAACAACCTAGACGCGTAGGAAATGTTTTTGGAAAAATATTTCAAGGGCTTGCAACAAGTAAGGATGATGTCTATTTCTTGCAAGACTGTAATGAAAGTAATTGCTTAGTCACAGGATATTCGAATCAACTTAAACGAACTGTAAAAGTCGAAAAAGGATTGGTACGACCTTTGTTGAAAGGCGAAGATGTTCATCGATATGATGTCATCACTACTAATCGAGTTGTTATCTTCCCATATAAAAAGGTTGAAGGTAAAGCTGTCCTTTATGGAGAGAGCGAACTGAAAAAGTTGTACCCCAACGGGTATTCATACTTGAAGGAGTGTGAAAACATTCTACGTAATAGAGAAAAGGGACATTTCAATATTGATGGAGCCTGGTTCCAGTTTGGACGAAAGCAAGGTATTTCATCTGCAGAAGAAATAAAACTTGTTGCTCCCGATATTTCTATGGGTGGTAATTTTGCATTAGACTTAAAAGGACAATTTTACCAAACGACAACTATTTATGGGTATATCAAGCATGATAATGTAAAATGCTCATACAAATCCCTGTTGGCCCTTTTAAATTCACATCTCTGTTGGTGGTTTATGCAAAACACAGGTAATGTAATGGCTAATGGCTATTTCCGCTATAAGCCAGCCTACATCAATCCGTTCCCGCTACCCAGTGACGAAACAATTATTGCAGCTGAGCCAATAATAGAGCCATTGGTAGACTGCCTAACATATTTGTATAACAAAAACAATAGTGATATATACACACATACATCCAATAAAAATTTACGTCTTCATTTCAACGATATTCTTGATATGGTTGTCTATGAATTATATTTTGCCGACCACATGAAAGAACAGAATATTTATGTCATTGAGCGATTGAACCATTCTCCTTTAATAGATTTATCTATAAAAAATATTCGTGAACGTATTGAGGAAACGTATAAATGGTTCCAGACCTCGGACAATCTTGTTCGACAGAGTTTGATGCTCCTTGATACTAGAAGTAAAGATTTACTATATTATATTCACTTAAATGCTACTACCCATGAGTAAAATTAAATCCCTTCAATTGAATAATTTTAAATTCTTTCGTGATAGTAAGCCACTCATATTAGATGGTAAGCATCTACTTCTTTATGGTGAAAACGGCAGCGGTAAAAGTTCTGTCTTTTGGGGATTATACACTTTGTTGGAAGCTGCATACAAACAACCCAATGAGGTTACATCATATTTCGATTCAAGCGATACTTCACTAGTAAATATTTTTGCCAACAAACAGACAGATCCCGTTTCTGGTTTAGAGCATTCTGACTCATATGTCACAATTGAAACTGACAACGGAACAACTTATACAGCATCGTTGTTAGATACGTCTATTTGTGGAAACAATGATGCTAAAGAATCTCGAAAAGCAACGGATTTTCTTAACTATCAATCTCTTTTTGAATTTCAGCATTTCAAAAACAGCGAATATGTAGACTTATCAAATGTGTTTGACTACTACATATTACCGTATGTAACATTTACCTCCATGAGAATTAACGGCAAAAACTTGTCTAATGCTGCGGAAATGTGGAAAGAGTACCAGGATGGACCTACAAAAGTAAGAGGGTATATTAGAAAAAACAATAAAAATGAATTTCAAAGATTTGAATCTCATTTTAAAAGTGAATTTCAAAAATTGATAGATTTTATCAACCTGAATTCTTATAGTATTATTAAAGAACTAGGTTATGATATTCATTTCAACCTTTTATATAATTCGCCTTCGAATCATATAGGATATAAAAAGTATGACTATCAGAAATATAAGATTATTCTCACAATAGATAGTTACAATGGGAAAAACAGCCCAATTAATCGCCCTCAAACATTCCTCAATGAGGCAAAATTAACTGCTTTGGCACTTACCATACGCTTATGCGTCTTAAAATATCGAACAAATACATTAGCACCTGATGCTTTACAGGTACTGATACTAGACGATATTATGATTAGTTTGAATATGAGTAACAGAGAGATGCTGAGTGAGTTACTACTGAAGAAAGGTGGCTATGCAGATAAATATCAACTATTATTTTTTACTCATGACAGAAATCTTTTCCAGTTTATCGACAAAAAGATTGGACAATTGAACAACAAAAGTAATTGGAAAAAAATTGGTATTTATATCGGAAAAGATTCTCATGGTATAGAATATCCTGTAATTGTTACTGAAGAAGCAGATTCATACAGTAAGGCAAAAAAATATGAGGAGGCTTTTGATTACGAGACATCTTCAATTTACATACGTAAAGCATTGGAACAAATTTTAAAAGATTTGCTACCTCCTGAAATACTAAAGTCCAATCCAGATACTTTTGTGTCATTACAATCTATGTGGGTTAAATTTAAGCAGATTTATAGTCCCATAGACGCTAATATTATGAACCTTTTTGAAAGCTCAAAATTGCTAATACTAAATCCTGCCGCACATCTACTGTCTAAACCAATATACAAACGAGAACTTGAAAGGGCATTCAAATTAGTTGATGAGCTCAAAAAGATTCATTCAAAATATAAAGAAATCATTTTGATTGAAAAAGGGGCTAAAGTCGAGTACAAATCAACAAGTACCCCACAATATTTGTGTTCATTTAATTTGGATGTTGCTATGTGTGCTGATAGAGAAACCAAACAAATTGTCAAAGAGCCCAAATGCTCTAATATATATTTTGAATATGATGGCATACAATATTATGACACCAATACTGGTATGTCAAACGTAAATCATCGTCTAAAAACGGCACAACCGCTATTATCACGTTTTATTCAAGGGCTTTCAAATAATCCATTTAATATAACTGAAAATGATTTTTTAGATAATGCAAAAGTAAATGGTATTTCATTACGTGAGCACTTAGATGGGTATGGTTTAACCATATAAAATGTTAAATTCTCATCGTAGCCCAAAGGCTTCATTCACAAGAGTAGAATACGAGAACTTATATTAATCTGTATATGAGACTACAAATTTGTGCAGAAATAGAAGGGAATTTTTTGTTAAAGGATAGAGTTGATGCGAAGCTGTTTCCTTATGATTTCTCTATTTTCTCAAAAGAGGGGAAACGTTATATCAGTGTATCAAAACCCGTTAATGATTATATGGAATATGCACCCAAAATGTACAATAAAGACAGAGTCCTTCACATAGAGGCTACTAAGTCTGAAATCTATAAAGATATGGAAGAGTGGCTTTATTACATAGAAGCAATGGGTGCATTCAATTTTGAGGTATCGAGAATACATATTGATGAATTAGAAGTGAATTGGATATACGAAACAGAAGAAGAAAAAGGATCAATACCTATCACTTCATTAAAACGGAACAGGCAAGAAAGAAAAGCAGAGAAATACGTGACAAATAATAATCTATCTAATATAGTTATATTTAGGAGGATGCTTCCAGAGGCTCATATCCCATTCTCTTATTATAGACAAGCAAAGGCTTTCTTTGATAACAGCAATTACTATTTTGCTTTCATAAACTATTTTATGATGTTGGAGTTTTGTTTTGCTGATGGAAAATTCCAAAAGAAAGATGTAACAAACAATTTCGTAAAGTCAAATCTTCTAAAACTTTGTATTCTCACAGCCATTTCAATGATTAAAGCAAATGATCGTGCTGGTAACTATGCTTGGCTATTAGCAGAGTGCCAATCAAGACAGAAAGAAGTTAATTATGAAGGAATAATCTATATTCTTGTTGAATATAGGGGATTATTGTCGCATGCATCCGAGCGTTCGAAAGCCTATTTGTTTGATGATTTCAAGTTAAGACCATTGGCATTTGTGACAAGTATGATATGTTTCTTGTTATGTGGTTATATTCAGGTGTATTCATGCTCAAGCGAGGATAGTAAGAACCGAATGATGTTAGAGCGTATAAATAAACTCAAAGTAGAACTTGGATGGGATTGACAACAACATTATGTAACTGAACTCTCAAGAGTTCGTGGATAACTGAAATATAGTAGCAAACTCTATATGAAATAGTTTTGAATTAAAAAATAATTATATGAAACTTTGGTTTAATTCACTTGGCTCACATATTATAGGATGTATAGACAGGATAAAGTCTATACATGAAGATCCTTTGCTTCGACATTTTAAAGATGATTCCAGTCAATTTGACTTGACACCTGCTTTTATCGAGGAAAAAGACGAAAACGGGAATGCTAATCCGAAATATGAACCTGTAAAAGATATTGCCAATAAACTTGGAAATAGGAATGTAAAAAATATAGCATTGACAGGACCATATGGAGCAGGAAAGAGTTCTGTTCTACAAACATTAATGCGCGACTATCGTAAAGCAAAATATCTGAGCATTTCTTTGGCCACTTTGGAGGATGATACTTTATATAAAGAACTTATTGAAAAAGAGAAAACTACAAATAATGACGAGGCAAAGGAACTAAAGGCTCCTATTGCAAAATCTCATTCTAATGAAAAACAGGAGGCAGTAGGTAAGGACGCTATTAATCATCTGATAGAATATAGTATACTTCAACAAATTATATATAAAGAGAAAGCTCACAAACTTAGGCAATCAAGACTTAAAAGAATACAGGATATAAAATGGAAGAAAGCATTGCCAATATCAGCGTCACTGATTATTGCTGTAATTGCTGCAATTGTTTTGTTCATGCCAGAATTTATAATGGTAGATTCTTTATGTGAAGTATTCTCATGTAGTGAAGAATGGAAACAAATATGGGATGTCATCTGTTTGATATATCTGATAATCATATCTGTGTATTTCCTTAGTTATATTATTATATCAACATATAATTCTAAAATAAACAAACTGAATTTAAAGAACGGTGAAATTGATATTAAAGAAAATACATCCATATTTAACAAGCATCTGGATGAGATAATATACTTCTTTGAAGTCACAAAATATAATGTGGTCATTATTGAAGATTTGGACAGATTTGACACCAATCATATCTTTTTGAAACTGAGAGAAATAAATCAACTATTGAATGCCTCCAATTCTATTGGAAGACGCATCGTCTTTATTTATGCAGTTAGAGATGATATCTTCCATGACACAAATCGGACTAAATTTTTCGATTATATAACGACAGTAATTCCGGTTGTTAATTCTTCCAATGCTTGTGACAAATTAATCTCTGCATTACAAGAAAAAGGTGTTAATGAGATATCCGAAACAACTTGTAAGGAACTGGGATTCTATATTGATGATATGAGAATATTGTATAATATAGTTGATGAGTATTTGCAATATCGGACCAAAATTGGTGAAAAGATTTCACCTAAGAACCTTTTGGGTATGATTGTCTATAAGAATTATTTTCCTAAAGATTTTGCAGACTTACATAATCGTAAGGGGGTTGTGTATACAATTATCTCAAATAAACAAAAATACATTGAAGAAATAAGTGTATCACAAAAACAAAAAATAAAGGAAACAGAAGACGTATATTATACAGAAAAAGAGAATTATAAGTCTTTTATGGGAAAAGAGTTAAGGACTTTGTATGTTGTGGAATATTTAAAAAAGAATCCAAGGATATGTAAGTTTGTAGATGGATCTAATAGCTATTCGATAAAAGACATAATAAATGATGAGAAGAAATTTAACAAGCTAGTAAACAACGAAATTAAGAGATATGCATACTATTATAACTATAATTATACTAATACAGAAGAATTGAAAATAAACTTTAAAGATATTGAGAATTTAGTTGATGCAGAACATGGGTACTTTCAGAGGTTAAATTATGAGACAGAAATACTAGCAAAGAAAAGAGAAGAAATTGAAAATATGAGGAACTCTATCACTAAATATCAACAGATGACTCTCGCTGAACTTGTGAAGATTCCAACAATAAAATCATTTCATACAGACATTTCTTTGTTAAATGACAAAACCAAGCTTGTGGAGTTTTTGTTGAAAGAAGGGTATATAAATGAGTTTTATTATGACTACATCTCTTATTTTTATCCTGGAACACTAATGCCAGAAGATAAAGATTACATTGCAGATTTAAGAATTGGGAACAAAAAAGAATATACATTTCAGCTTTGCAAATTTGAATCTGTTATAGAAGTAATACCTGCTAAATCATATAACAATGGTGGAGTATTAAATGTATCACTTGTGAAATACATGTCCGATCATATAGATGATTCAGAAATATCTTCAAAACTTGATAAAATAATAAAATACATAGTAAACAAAAAGGAAAAAGAATTTGTACTTGCTTTTTATAAGATATACGCCGATTGTTCAGTATTATTCGAAAGGTTATTTGCAAAATGGACGCGATTTGATATAGACTGTATATACGAAGGAAAAGAAAGAGATAGAAATCGGTCTGATATTTTCTTCGAAATATTCTTAAGATATGTTGATTTTAACACCATTGAGAAAGAAAATGAAGAATTTGATATTCGTATGTGTGACAATTTTAGATGGATCAACGAACGTTTAGAAGTTATTGGACTCAAAAGAGTCATAGATGTTACTCAAAAAAGGAATCTAAAATATTATAGCCTAAGCGCAAATACTCTTTCCCCAGATTTAATGTCATATGTGATTGATGGATGCCATTATAAACGTCGTGCTGATAATCTGTTAAGTATTGTGTCTTTTTTAGCTCCAGATAAAATCGCATCTTATCGCATAGCAAGTATGACTACAATTAGAGAAATTGGGAATACTGATGTTATGGATGATATGGATAATAATATGGACGAGTACATACAGTGCTTCCCAGAATCAAGTAAAGAAGAGACCGAAGATAATTTGTTGTGCATTGTTAATACATGTCAAGTTAATGACAAAACCAAAGAATATTTAAGAAAACAAACTAATAAGATAGATATTTTATCCGACATTCCAGACAACGAAAGGAAAATTATGTCGATTTCTACAAATATAATAAAACCTAAATGGAAAAATGTTGAAGAATTTGTGAATGCGGAAGATGATAACATCAATATGGAAGAACTTGTTCAATATATAGAAATGAATATTGACGAACTTTGTTCAGTAAAAGCAACATCAGTTTTGTCAGAAGAAATGAAGAGTCGTCTTTTTATTCATTTTGTTGGAACAAATATATTGAGTTATGCTTCATATAGGAAATTTAGAGATAGTTTTTGGAGAATCTTCACAGAATATGATTTAAGCGGGTTGGAGAGTAAAAGGATGTCATATCTGATAGAAACTAAAGGCATAAAATTTAATGAATTCTATTACAAATTTATATCTGAAAATTATCCCCAATTGATAAGTACATTTGTTATCAATAATAAAGCGGACTATCTCAAAGATCTCAGTTTATATCCTTTATCATCTGATACTGCAGAAGGATTACTAAAAGCATCATCTTTCAAGAAAGATGAAAAAGCTCAGGTGATATATTCATTACCTGATAGTTTTAGCGTATCAACATCTTTAGCAAATTATATTTGTCAATTTTTTATTAATGGGAATTTGGATAAATTAAGAGAAAGGAAAGACGCTTTTATTAATTATTTATCTGCATCGGATAATATAGAATTGAAAGTTAAGGCATTTATGTACTATGTAGACCATCAAGATATTAATGATGTTTTTATTAAGGAGGCTCTAAAAACTATGGGAACAGAATATGCAGAAATTGCAATGCAAAAAGGTTTTCGCCCCAAGATAAGTAAGAGATATTATAATAAAGAATTGATATTATATCTTCTAAATCGCAAATTTATATCAACATATAAAGAAGAAGAGAAATACTATCAAATTAATACGCGGAATCTAAATTAAAAATGTATCTTTGCAAACAAAAAAATATATGGCATTACCAATTAACACAGAAGACTTGCTGGGTGGCCTCGTAGTAGAGGGTAACCGAGTAGAATATAAAAAGGGATGGAATCCTGATCCTATTTATAGAACTATCTGTGCTTTCGCTAATGATTTCGATGATCTTGGCGGTGGATATATAGTGGTAGGTGTTGACACTGATGACGATACGGGTATGGCTATCCGTCCTGTGGAA
>Ga0247611_10009093_pt1 | contig 12045 bp, 14 predicted proteins | sample 177DNAGHGhighgp2_FD_192422 | JGI IMG/M metagenome (GOLD analysis project Ga0247611, IMG submission 192422) | Sheep rumen microbial communities from Palmerston North, Manawatu-Wanganui, New Zealand - 1770 DNA GHGhigh gp2 | ecosystem: Host-associated > Mammals > Digestive system > Stomach > Rumen... | reverse complement strand
AAGAAATCGGAATCCATTCAATTCGAGGAGGAAATGAAGTTGGAAAACATACAGTTATATTCTTTGGTGAAAATGAAAGTTTAGAAATAACACATAATGTTAATTCAAGAGCAGTATTCGCTGAAGGTGCCGTAAAAGCTGCTTTCTTTGTTACTCACAAAGATACTGGTTTCTATGACATGAATGATTTATAAAACACAAGGTGGAGTATTTTACTACTCCACCTTTTATTCTTATTTTTTATTTTCTATATTATCCTTTTGCCCTATGCTTATTTTTTCGTTATTATTTGAGCCTAAATTGTTCATTGTACCACTATTTGAATTAAACTCATTTTTTATTGCAAAGCCAATCATTCCCATGCCTGCAAATAGTAAGTATATCCACCATGGTAAACTAAACCAAAACTTTCTTGTAAGTAGAAATGCATTCACTAATACTGAAAGAATACTTACTAAAAATCTTCCATTTCTTTTTCCATTATACGACATAATAGCAAACATAATCCAGAATAATACGAAAAACATTCCATCAATTTCACTCTTGTAATTAAAAAGTGAGATAAAACATATTATGCCATATACTATATATTCTAGAACTAGGTACGAATCTTCTTGCACATATTTTTTAACAATTTTTTCCATTAGTACAAATGCAGCTGCAACCACTCCTATCAATAAAGGAAATACAAAATGCTCTGTTATTCCAATCGTGGCCGTTAATTGATAGTAAAAATACGTTGCAGATAATATTGTTAAAGCAGTAAAAGAATCCTTCATCTTTTCATTTTCAGTCGCAGTTATAAGATTTAATACTGACCACAAAACATATAATAAAGATGAAATAATTTTTTCTTCTAAATCATATCCTAAAAAAATGAATAACATCAATCCAGAACAAATAGATTCATATGATATACTTCCAGTAACTACAGTTATAAGTGTAAGCATCACGACATACATAATTTCCCATAATTCCAGCATCATAAGATCTGCACTAATCATTCTAATAACAACAAAAAGCCATATTAATGGAACTAGTCTAAATCTTTTATCGTTACAAGAAACGACATAATAGAAATATAATGCTACAGAAAACAGAAACGCAATAGCAATGCCAACATCACTTCCTATCATTGAAAGGCAACTATATGAAATACTAGCTCCTATCGCCATCATTACTTTTGAATAATTATCCCTTAAATTTGGTATTGCAGTTTCAAGCGTTGCTACAATTAACGTAATTATAGCCGGAGCAACGTACTTCCAGTTCACAATTAAGTCAATTTCCTTATCCCATAGAATTAGCAATAATATGCCCAAATATGAAAGATATTTATAAAACGTTTTTTTGGTTCTAAAAAGGTAAAACACTGCTACACTCAATAGCATAAGTTTATCAATGAATAGTCCGTTATCCAATAATAAAACATAGAATAGTCCCCAAACAATGCCTCCTATTATCATAAAGCCTTTAGTTAAATCATCATATTTAGTTTTTCTAAATAATTCTCCTACTAAGCAAAGTATTATTGCAACCCATGTGAAACTCATGGTATTGATTAATTCACCAACTTCACAAAGAGTAAAGAATAATGCAATTGGTATAGCAAAATTTGTAATTACTAAAGAATCTTTATTTCTATTTGTTAATAATGTAAAGAATAAAAATGCATCCTCTATAAATATCATTAAAAGAGCAGGTTGGAAATCATGTTTAGCTAATAAATACAAACATGCAACCGCAAGGAAATTGATAATTGAAACAGATTTTTGCAATTCAACATGTTTATCATTATTATTCGTTGCTAAAATCTCAATTACTGAGATTGATATATTGTAAATAAGTCCAATTAGCAACTGCGTATGCAAATCAATTTCTGGGTGAATCACGAAAATCCAATATCCTCCTGCAGCGCACAATGATGCATTAAATACAACTGCAAAAAGAATATCATTGTCAAATTTAAGATATAATATCAAATAGTTAAGTGCTAAAAGTACTAAAACAAGTGAATTTAGCCAAGTATTCTCTATCATCATTATTAAAGAAAGTGCAAATGCAATGTATGAAACAATTTTTACTATGTTTTCCAATAATTTATATGTTTCTGCTGAACATAGTATTGCTAGCACAATATTATATGCAAGAAGAATTGACATTATAAGCCTAATATCATTTGAGAATATTAATACAAATAGTACCATGGCCGCTGCTTGAGAAAGTAGACTACCATAAAAAAGTACAACATCCGATTTAGTATAATAAAAGTAATAATAAACCATCGCTGTTATACATGAACTCAAAAAGAAATAGATGAAAACCCCATCGCCATATATCGACAAAAATTCCCCAAGTAATCCAAATAGAGAAATTGATATAAAGCATATTGGGATATATGCCATTGCTAAATAAAAAAATGTTTTACTAGCTTTTTCTAGATGGTATCTTTCCTTCGATATTTTGCTTGCTTCCGCAAAAACAAACAAGAATAGTAATAATCCAATTGTTTTAGCTACATTAGATAGAATACTCCAAGTAGAACTTAAAAATACAATTGCAGCTAATATAACAAGAATTGCACCTGTAGCCATTATAGAAGTATTCTTCTTTTCTTCCTCGCTTGCCGTATTTTTTATTTTTTTAATTACATGCTCCACTTTTTCTTTATGATGATCCTCTACCGCTTTTGCAACTACTACTTCTTTTGGAGGCTCACCTGGAGTTTTTTTATTAACTGGAGTTGTAATTTCATTATTATTCTCAATTGGTTTAGGTTCACTACTTTTCTCAATACTACTTGGTTCCGTACCATCTTCAGTAAGTTTAGCTAACTGGGCTTTAAGACTATTTATTTCACGCTGAAGTTTTCTTTTTTCAATAATTGCATCTGTAGCAAGATTTGAATAGTGTATACAGATCATAACTGCAATTATAACAGTAACAACCATTACAAAAACCATATCATTTGCTCCTTTCGATAGATAAATCTATTTTTTTCTTCTGATTATAAGTCCCTCTTCTACTTCATAAGGGATATTCAATACTACTTTTTGTCCAAACTTACCAGGGTTAACTGTTGGAATGTCTTCAAGAGTTTCATCATCCCAAAGTTTATCAATTTCAAATTTAACAGGTTCAATAACGCCTGGAATAATAAGTTCCATCTTATCCCCAACAGATAGCTTATTTCTAATTTCTATAAGAACTCTTCCATCTTCTAACGTATTTACAACCTTTCCGCCAAATTCATATTCACTATTATATTGTCTACCCGAATAATCTTGAATATCTTTATTATTTCTATCATTAAAATAGAATGTTGTAAGCCCACGTGTTTTAGTTTTTTCAAGTTCTTCAAAATATTTTTTTGCATCATAATGTTCTGGGTCCTTCATATAATCATCAATTGCGACTCTATATGCATTTATTACTGTAGCTATATAATATTCCGTCTTAAGTCTTCCTTCAACTTTTAAACTATCAACCCCCATATCAATAAGTTCAGGTATCTCATTAATTAAGCATAAGTCCTTTGATGAAAAGATATAAGTACCTTTTTCATCTGTTTCAACTGGCATAAGATTGCCTGGGTTATTAACTTCTTCTACATAAACATTATATGCCCATCTACAACTTTGCGCACAATCTCCTAGATTACCATTTCTTCCTGCCAAAAATTCACTTAAAAAACATCTTCCAGAATATGCGAAACATATTGCGCCATGAGCAAATGTCTCGATTTCAAGTCCTTCAGGTTTATTCTTAACAATTTCCCTTATCTGTTCTTTATTTAGTTCTCTTCCAAGTACTATCCTTTTGGCACCATTTCTATGCCAAAATTTACATGTGTGATAACTTACTGTATTAGCTTGAGTACTAATATGTATATCAACATCAGGAGCATATTCTCTAAAAATATCAACAACACCACCGTCTGCAATTATTACAGCATCTGCTTTAAGTCTATTAAGTTCTTTGGCTGCAGCTACTATCTCATCATATGTTTCATCTCCCGCAAAAATATTAACTGCAACATGAACTTTTTTTCCTAGACTATGTGCATAGTTAATTGTTTTTTCTATTTCATCATCATGTAGCTCTGATCTAGATCTTAATGAAAGCTTAGGTGTTCCACAATATATTGCATCAGCACCATATTTAAATGCTATTTTGGCTTTTTCAAAAGACCCTGCTGGAGCTAATAACTCTATTTTTTTCATTTTATTATCTCGTTTCTTCATATTTAGGTTTTACGATACCTATAAACTCTTGGATTTAACTATCTAAACCACAAGATGATTATAATTCAAATCAATTATTTTTGCAATAGAATGCTTGCAAAAGAAGCCCTTGAAATGCTTTCTTCCATGAGCATTTCAAGAGCTTCTCAAATATAATTATACCAACATTAAAATAGCTTGTTTTCCATTGTCACCTTTTCTAGGTTCCATTTTTAATATTCTAGTATAACCACCAGTTCTATCTTCATATTTTGGTGCTAATTCATTGAATAATTTGTCTAACAAATCTACACCATCAACTTTGTTAACTTGTGCCATGATTTTTCTTCTTGCACTAAGTCTTGAAGGCATATCTTTTTGTCTTTTTTCTGTTTTAGTTTCTTTGACAACTTTAAGATATTCTTTACCATTCTTACTTGTTACTTTTTCAGTAACTTTTCTTCCATTATTATCAAGTTTTGCTTTAACAACTTTTACTTCAACTTTTTCAAAGTTTTTATGCTCTTTTACTGCTAAGGCAATAATACTATCAGCAATAGCTTTAACTTCTTTAGCTCTAGCTTCAGTTGTAACAATTTTACCATTTAAAAGTAAATCTGTTGTTTGACATCTTAGCATAGCCATTCTTTGATCAGTTGGTTTACCAAGTTTTCTTGTTCCTGCCACTTTATTCTCCACCTTCCTTAAAAAATCTTATTACTCTTTATACATTACTCTTCTACTGATGCAAAGTTTAATCCTAGTGCTATAAGTTTATTTGTAACTTCATCAAGTGATTTCTTACCAAGATTTCTAACTTTCATCATATCATCTTGAGTTTTATTTGTTAAATCTTCAACTGTACTAATACCAGCTCTTTTCAAACAGTTGTATGATCTTACAGAAAGTTCTAATTCTTCGATTGGCATTTCTAATACTTTTTCTTTCTTAGACTCTTCTTTCTCAACCATAACTTGTGTATTTTTAGCTGTTTCTGATAAATCTATAAATAATTCCAAATGTCCAGTCATAACTTTTGCAGCTAAACTTAATGCTTCAAATGGTTTTAGACTTCCATCTGTCCATACTTCTATAGTAAGTTTATCAAAATCTACATTTGTCCAACTCTAGTATTTTCAACACTGTAATTTACCTTTTTTACTGGTGTGAAAATAGAATCTATAGGAAGTACATCAATTGGATTATTATCCTTTTTATTCTTTTCAGCTACATTGTATCCTCTACCACGATTAACTGTCATTTCCATGTGTAAATCACAGTTACTTGAAGTAGTAGCTATATGAAGCCATGGATTTAAGATTTCAACAGTTCCATCTGTGGTAATATCAGCTGCTGTAATCTCTCCTGCTCCTTTATGATCAATCCTAATTATTTTTTCATCATTATCATGTACTTTTAATCTTACACCTTTTAAATTAACAATTAACTCAGGAACGTCTTCTACAACTCCTTGAACTGTAGAAAATTCATGCACTACGCCATTTATCTTAACACTTGTAATGGCTGCACCTGGCAATGATGATAGTAGTATTCTCCTTAGAGAATTACCTATTGTCATTCCATATCCACGTTCTAATGGTTCACATATGAATTTTGCATAATTCCTCTTATCGTCTGTCTCTACACATTCGATGTTTGGTTTTTCAAATTCAATCATTCTTACCTCCTAATGGTTTAAACAACCCTATAAAAATTTATATATTCTTTAGTACGTGTCCTAAGTATATTAATTATTATTTAGAGTACAACTCAACAATTAAGTGTTCCTCAACTGGTAAGTCGATTTCTTCTCTATTAACATTTCTAACAACTTTTCCTACTAATTTTTTATTATCAAGTTCTAACCATTCTGGTACTGGTCTTCCACCATTAGACTCCATGTTAGCTTTGATAACTGCGTTATCTTTTCTATTTTCTCTAATAGTAATAACATCTCCTGGTTTAACTAAGTATGAAGCTATATCAGTTTTCTTTCCATTAACTTCAAAATTTCCATGAGTAACAAGTTGTCTAGCTTGTGGTCTTGAAACACCAAAACCTAATCTATAAACTACGTTATCTAATCTGCTTTCTAATATTTGTAGTAATACTGTACCTGTAATACCTTTCTTACTAGAAGCCATTTCAAAATATCTTCTAAATTGTTTTTCACCTACTCCGTAGAATGATCTTGTTTTTTGTTTTTCTCTCAACTGTGTACCGTATTCAGAAAGTTTTGTTCTTTTTTGTCCATGTTGACCTGGAGCATAATTTCTTCTTGTAACGCTACATTTGTCAGAATAACATCTTGAACCTTTTAAGAATAATTTTTGACCTTCTCTACGGCATATACGACATTGTTCGTCTTTATATCTTGCCATGTAACTTTTACACCTCTTTCTCAAAATTTTCTATTTAATTTTCGATTATACTCTTCTTCTTTTTGGTGGTCTACATCCATTGTGTGGTATTGGAGTAACATCTTTGATTGTAATTATTTCTAATCCTGCTGTCTGTAAAGATCTAATAGCAGCTTCACGACCTGCTCCTGGTCCTTTAACAAAAACATCAATTGTCTTTAAACCATGTTCCATTGCAGTTTTAGCTGCAGTCTCTGCTGCTTGTCCAGCTGCAAATGGTGTGCTTTTTCTTGAACCTTTGAATCCAAGTTCACCAGCACTTGCCCAAGAAATAACATTACCTTGAGTATCAGTTATAGAAACAATTGTATTATTGAAACTAGAATGAATATGAGCAGAACCTTTATCTATATTTTTTCTTTCTCTTCTTCTAATACCTGTCTTCTTTGTACTAGCACTTGCCTTTGCCATTTAGAATTTACCTCCTCTAAAAATTCTTTTTATTAATTATTTTTTGCTTTTGCTTACTAATTTTCTAGGACCTTTTCTTGTACGAGCATTAGTTTTTGTTCTTTGTCCTCTTACAGGTAATCCTCTTCTATGTCTGATACCTCTATAGCATCCTATTTCTGTAAGTCTTTTTATGTTTAAAGCAACTTCTCTTCTTAAGTCACCCTCGATTTTGTAGCCATCCATAGCTTTTCTTATGTCAGCTACTTGAGAATCTGTTAAGTCTTTAACTCTAGTATCTGGATCAACTCCAGCATCTTTTAATATTTTTTGTGAACTAGGTAAACCTATACCATAGATATATGTTAGTCCTATTTCAACTCTTTTTTCTCTAGGTAAATCAACTCCTGCTATACGAGCCATATAATTTTGCACCTCCATAAATTTATATCTTTACTTTTGCTTTTTGCTTAAAAATAATTAAACCTGAAATGTATTTTACTATATTACAAGATATATAGATAAAATAGTAATCTAACCATTCTAAACAATATATATAAACACATTATAAAATATCTAAAAAGACAGCCGCTCTATAATGCATTATATTCTTAATTAAATTCGGATAATTAAAATTATCCTTGTCTTTGTTTATGCTTAGGGTTCTCGCATATAACTCTAACAACGCCTTTTCTCTTGATGATTTTACATTTTTCGCATATTTTCTTAACTGATGGTCTTACTTTCATCTTCTTTTCCTCCTAAAATATTATTTTGCTCTCCAAGTAATTCTTCCTTTTGTCAAATCATATGGAGATAATTCAAGCTTTACTTTATCTCCTGGTAAAATCTTAATATAGTTCATTCTAAGCTTGCCCGAAATATGAGCTAAAACCTGATGACCATTTTCAAGTTCTACTTTAAATGTAGTATTTGGTAAAGTCTCAATAACTGTACCTTCTACTTCAATAACATCTTCCTTTGACAAATCCAAACCTCCTTACTTGAAACGCAAAGTAAGCCTTATTAAGGCATTATCTTCGTATTTTTTATATCACTCCAAAAATTGAAAAGCTATTTTTTCGTGATATATATGTGACTAGAGCATTAAAGGCCCTAAAAGTGGGACTTTAAGCAATAATCTAAAATATTATACAATAGATTTATTTAATAGTCAATACTTTTGGTTCATTTTCCGTAATTAAAATTGTATTTTCATAATGCGCAGCTAAGCTTCCATCTTGAGTCGCAATTGTCCATCCATCATCTAGTTCCCATATATCATGCTTTCCAGCAATAATCATAGGTTCAATGCAAATTGTCATGCCAGGCTCAAGTTTTGGCCCCCTTCCAGGTTTACCGTAGTTTGGGACTCCCGGATCTTCATGCATTTCTTTTCCAATACCATGTCCTTGAAACTCCCTAACAACAGAAAATCCAAATTGTTTAACATATGTTTCTACTGCATTTGATATATCACCTATTCTATTACCTGCCTTTGCGAACTTTAGAGCCTCAAAAAATGCTTGTTTTGTAACTTCAACAAGTTCTCTTGCCTCAGGACTAACATTACCAATCATATATGTTCTTGCCGCATCACCATTGTACCCATTTTTTTCAATTACCAAATCCACAGAAACAATATCTCCATCTTTTATAATGTCATGTTTTGATGGTATTCCGTGAATAACTACATCATTTATAGATGCACATATAGAACCTGGGAAATCAGGTACTCCACGTACACCGCTAGGGTAACCCTTTTCAGCAGGTATCCCACCATGACTTCTTATAAACTTCTCAACTAAACTATCCAACTCATAGGTCGACATTCCAGCCTTGATAATGGACCCAATATACTCATAAGTATCAGCAACAAGTTGGCCGACTTCTGTCATTAATTGAATTTCTCTCTTAGATTTTATTGTTATCATTTCTCCTCCTAGGGCCGACCCTTTTTGACAGGAAATTGTCAAAAAAGACACCCCTTACATCTTTAAAATATTACTACTATTTTCTAAAATAATTTCTTACATTCTATTCTCATAGGTCTGGCACTTTTGACAATTTCCTGTCAAAAAGGGTCGGCCCTATTTACTTAGATAAGAAATAACATCTTGAGCAACTTTGTCTTTCATTCTATTTGCTCTTTCACTAAGTAATGTTGAATATAAAATTCCAGTTGATTTATAGTAATCGGCTACTGGAGCAGTTTGCACCTTGTATACATTAAGTCTATTTTTTGCTTTTTCTAATGTATCATCATCTCTTTGTTCCAAATGTGATCCACAATTATCACAAATACCATCAACCTTTGCAGGCTTAAGTACTACATTAAAGATAGATTTACACTTTGGGCAAACTCTTCTATTAACTATTCTTGTTAATAATTCATCTTCATTTGATTCAAGATTAACAACTAAATCAATCTTTTTATTGTTTTTGCTGAGTATTTCATCAAGTGCTTTTGCTTGTGCTACTGTCCTTGGGAATCCATCAAGTATAAGTCCATCTTTAACATCTGGTTCCTCAAGTCTAGATGCTATCATTTTTACAGTAACGTCATCTGGAACAAGTTCTCCTCTTGTCATATATGAATTAGCAAGTTTTCCAATTTCAGTACCTTCACTAATATATTTTCTGAATATATCTCCACTAGAGATTGTTGGAATTTTGTATTCTTCCTTTAATAATTCAGCCACACTTCCTTTACCTGAAGCTGGAGCTCCTAACATGATAATAACCATTTATTGTTCCTCCTAAAAAACATTACAAGGGTGGCCGCAAAAAGCTTCTGGCCACCCTAGCAAAAAATCTATTTTTCCAAAAATCCTTTATAATGTCTCATTACTAATTGAGATTCAAGTTGTTGTACTGTTTCAAGAGCAACACCAACTACGATAAGAATTGATGTACCACCAAACGTAACGTTCAAGCTTGAAAATCTCATAAGCATTGGTAATATTGCTATTAAACTTAAGAATACTGCACCAAACCATGTAAGTTTAGATAGTATTGACTGTAAATAGTCAGCTGTTGGCTTACCAGCTCTTATTCCTGGAATAAATCCACCATTTTGTTTAATATTTGTTGCAATCTCTGCAGTGTTAAATGTTGCAAATGTATAGAAGAATGTAAATCCTACTATCAATAAGAAGTACACTATAGCATTTGCTAAGCTATATCCCCAAGGAACAGCTGATGATGATGTAGCAATAGAAAACTTATAAAGTTTTGATAAGAACCCTACACCAGTAACACTGTTTGGTGCAAATATTTGTATCATCATGGCAGGGAATGTCATGAATGAAGAAGCAAAGATTATAGGCATAACACCAGCCATCGCTAGCTTAAGTGGAATATGTGTACTTTGCCCACCATACATTTTTCTTCCTACTACCTTCTTTGCATATTGAACTGGTACTCTTCTTTCAGCTTCGTTAACAAAGATAACTCCTGAAGTAAGAATAATTGAACCAATAACAATTGCAATAGCAGTAACAATTCCTACTGTACTTACAGTTCCATCTTTTACAATAAGACCTATAAGGGTTGGTATAAATCTTGGTAATCTTGATACGATACCTGCGAAGATAAGTAAAGAAATACCATTACCTATACCTTTATTTGTGATTTGATCCCCAAGCCACATTAATATTGCTGTACCAGTGATTAAAGCTAAAACAACCATCGTTCCAGTAAGCCATCCTGGATTAATGAATATGCCCGAACCACCTCTACTATATGAAATATAAATTCCTAGTCCTTCAATCATAGCAAGAACAATTGTGATGATTTTAGTTAGTTTATTGACTTTTTGTCTACCTTGCTCTCCACCTTCCTTCATCATTTTTTCAAGTGAAGGTATTATCATTCCTAACAATTGAACAACAATTGATGATGTAATATATGGTGTTATTGTCATCGAGAATATAGACAAGTTTGAAAATGCTCCACCAGATATTGTATTTATTAATCCAGACAAACTATTTGTTGCTGAATCCATTTGTTCTCTAAGAGATATAGTATTAACTCCAGGTACTGTTATATAACAACCTAATCTAAACAAAACGATTAATAATAGTGTATATAAAATTCTTTTTCTAACTTCTGGAGTTTTCCAAGCATTTTTAAGAGTATTAAACAACTAAATCACCTCAATCTTTCCACCTGCAGCTTCTATTTTTTCAGCAGCCGTCTTAGTAAATCTTTTAGCTTTAACTGTAAGTTTTTTATCTAACTTACCAGTAGCTAGAACTACGATACCATCGTTGATTTTACCAATAATTCCGTCAGCTAATAAACTTTCCGCAGTTACTTCTTCTGTTGTAGCTTTATTAAGCATTGTTAGTGTAACTTCTGTATAATTTTTTGCATGTATATTTGTAAATCCTCTTTTTGGTAATCTTCTATATAATGGTGTTTGACCACCTTCGAATCCTCTTCTAACGCCACCGCCAGATCTTGCTTTTTGACCTTTATGTCCTCTACCTGATGTTTTACCAAGTCCAGAACCTATACCACGGCCAACTCTTTTTCTAGCTTGTCTCTTTATTGCTGGCTTAATATTTCCTAGTTCCATAAGATTTTTTACACCTCCTCAATTTAATCTAAAATATCGAAATCATTATATCATTAAAAAATATTTTTTCAATTAGATTTCGCTAACTTTCTTTCCTCTTTTTTTAGCAACAGTTTCAGCTGTTTGCATACTCTTAAGAGCCTCTATTGTAGCATATACAACATTTCTAGGATTGTTTGTTCCTAAAACTTTAGAGTTAACATCTTTATAACCTGCAAGTTCAAGAACAGGTCTTACGCTACCACCAGCGATAATACCAGTACCTTGAGCACCTGGTTTTAACATAACTCTTGCACTACCAAATGAACCAACATATTCATGAGGAATTGTTGTACCAACAATTGGAACCTCAACTAAGTTTTTCTTTGCTTCATCGATAGCTTTTTTGATTGCATCAGGAACTTCAGCAGCTTTTCCATTTCCAACACCG
>Ga0247611_10009090_pt1 | contig 12048 bp, 15 predicted proteins | sample 177DNAGHGhighgp2_FD_192422 | JGI IMG/M metagenome (GOLD analysis project Ga0247611, IMG submission 192422) | Sheep rumen microbial communities from Palmerston North, Manawatu-Wanganui, New Zealand - 1770 DNA GHGhigh gp2 | ecosystem: Host-associated > Mammals > Digestive system > Stomach > Rumen... | reverse complement strand
TGGATGTGTTCACGTCTCTTGCAACGACGGCAATCGAACACAATTATGTTTGTCCGAGAATAAATGACGGTGCGGATTTTATAGTCAAAAACGGCAGGCATCCTGTTTTGGAACAGATTTTGCCATTAGGAACTTATGTTTCAAATGATATAGAGCTTTCAGCAAATAGCACTTCGAAAACTCAGTTTATGATTTTAACAGGCCCTAATATGGCAGGAAAATCTACTTATATGCGACAAAATGCACTTATTGCGATACTTGCGCAAATGGGTTCTTTTGTACCTGCTGATTATGCTGAAGTCGGTATTATTGATAAGATATTTACCCGTGTCGGCGCAAGTGATGATTTGACTACAGGTAAATCTACATTTATGGTTGAGATGAGTGAAACGGCTTGTATTTTGAATAGTGCAACAGAAAAAAGTTTCATACTTATTGATGAAATCGGTCGTGGAACAAGTACTTATGACGGTGTTGCAATAGCTTGGGCGGTAGCGGAATATATTGCAAATAAGATTAAAGCAAGGTGTATTTTTGCCACTCACTATCATGAATTAAATGTAATGCCTCAAAAATACCCTCAGATAAAGAATTATAGAATTACAATAAGTGAAGAAAACGGAGAAATTGAATTCTTACGAAAGATTGTTCCCGGTGGTGCAAGCAAAAGTTATGGCATTCAAGTTGCAAAAATGGCAGGACTTCCAAAAGCAGTTGTTTCACGTTCAGAAGAATTAATGAGAAGAATGCAGAAGGATAATTCTAAAAATTTAGTGGGTAAGAAAAAAGAATCTGAAATTGATACAGAAAATCTTACCCCTCAATTAAACTTGTTTTAATAATGTCCTGTGTTTGTATTATTTATTGGTTTTCTACTTCACTTGCCTTAAAAAATATGATATTATGCTATTAATGTGTGAATGGGAGAAAATAGCATGCAAGTATCAAAACGACTTACTGTAACCAAAGAGATACCGATAGATTTAAAAAAAGAGATGGATTTGATTTTATCAATGGATATTGCAATGGCAGAGCAGTATTGTAAAACAGGTGATTTCAAAACCGGATTAAAAAAATATAATGAAGTAATTCCCCGTATAGGTAACGATGAAACAAGACGCAAGGTTGAAAACGCTTATCTGAATTACGCCACGACATACGGACAGCAGTTGATGGCAGAAAATAAATATCTTGAAGCTTTAGAGCATTATAGAAATGTTATGAGGTTGCCCGGCGTTCCTATTAATATATATAAAAATATCGGTTTATGTATGAAAAACATTGGTAATGCAGATATGGCAATTAAATTTCTTGAACATTTTGAAGAAATTTCACCTGATAAAGAAGATGTTTATATATATTTGGGCGACATTGTTTATACCGATATAAAAGACAATAAAAGAGCTATTACATACTATGAAAAAGCCCTTGAAAAATATCCTGACAACTTTACTATATACAATATGCTCGGACATTTATATTCTACCGAGTACCAAGATAAATTTAAAGAAAAACAAATTTATTATTTAAGTAAAGCATTTGAACTTGCACCTCAAAATAGAATCGTTGTTAAGAATCTTGCTTATGTTTTAGGTAAATTTGATGAAGTAGCTAAGGCAGATGAAATGTATGCAAAACTTATGTATTTGAATCCGACTCATTCGGATTTACACGCATATGGTGCCTATTTGGTTAAACATAAAAGATTTTCTGAAGGATTTAAGTTCTTGCAGCACCGTTTCTTAAAAGAAGATTTGGAAAATGTTGCTTTTCCTGATTTATTTAACACCAAAAAGAAAAGATGGAGCTTGAAGATAGATATATCGAATAAAATTATCTTGGTTCATTTTGAACAAGGCTTTGGCGATTCAATAATGTTTGCAAGATTTATTGATGATTTAAAAACTAGATGTAAGGAAGTTATTCTTGTTGTTCAAGATTCCTTAATTACGCTAATGAAGGATTCAAAATTAGGTGTAGAAGTATATTCTGAAAGTGATGTGCCAAATCTTAAATATGATTATTGGATACCGATGATGGATTTACCTATTGTCTGTGAAACGACTCCTGATAATATTCCAAGAGCAGAAGGATTTTTAAAGGTACCAAAAGCTAAAATTAATGCATATAAAAAACAGTATATCAATGATAATGACAAATTAAAAATAGGCATTGCTTACGAAGGTACAATGGCAAGTAAGGAAACAAATCGTGATATTCCGTTAAGTTATTTATATCCTCTTATGAAATTGAAAGATGTCGAAGTTTATAGTTTTCAAGTTGATGATTTAACTCGTCAGATGGATATGATACCTCAAGATGCACAACTTTTCAGACTCGGCAAAACATTTAAAGATTGGGAAGATACAGCTTGCGCAATGAATTGTATGGATTTAATGGTAACAACGGATAATGGTGTTATGAACCTTGCAGGTGCATTGGGAGTAAAAACTTTTGGTATATTTAATACAATAACTGAATGGCGTTGGTTTAAAACACAAGGTGATGATATCGCTTGGTATAAGAGTATTAAACCTTTCCAATGCCCGACTTCTGACGATTGGAATACTCCGGTTGCGCAAATTATGGAAGAGGTTGACAAGATGAGATGTCAAAAGATTGCAGCTAAGATTAAAAGCAAGACAAGAAAATAAACAAGAAGTCGTAATATAATTAAAAAGAGGGGACTAAAAAGTTATTAAAAGTTATTACGTAATTAACTTTTAATCAAAGCTTACTTTTTAAATAACCTCTTTTTTGTTGTTGAACATTAAACTCACTTTCGATAAATTTGAATATATTTGTAAACATTTGTAACAATCTTTTTAAAAATAGGCAATTTTTAACCTTGATAGGATTTAATAGAAATGAAAAGTGTAGTTGAAAGGAATAAAATATGGTACAACCAATCGATATTAACAAGCCTGTTTATAGTGCAGTTAACATTAGTATCAGAAAACCTGAAGTAGATACAAAAAACGTTACAAATCCTGCAACCGTAAATAATGATAATGGTATCTATAATGCAGTAAAAATTGACATTGATAATCCCAGAATTAATAGCGGAGAAACACAAAAGGTTTATGACTATCCGGAAGCAGACGGAATTGTTACTTATGAAATGCTTAATATTAATCCTATAGCATTATCTTCTGAATCGGAAGAAGTTGATGCTGTACCGGCTGGAAAAGCGGAAAAGACGGAAAAAGGTGAAATAGTTGAAGTACCTGCTCCAAATTATACGACTTTAGAAGCTGAAAAAGCAGACTTGGCTGAAAAAAAAACTCTTGATTCAGTAAACGCAATTTCATTTAAAGCAGAGGCGAATGAGGTTAAAAGACCTGAAATTATTCCGTCTGAGGACATTCTGCCAAAAGTAGATATTTCTCTTGTTACAGAAAACCTATCAAATACAAATAAAGATATTCAAGCTCAGCAAATGGAAGAAATCGTACGCTTAGCATTAATGGAACCTGATAAGGCAAAAGATTATCTTGTAAGTGATGTGTTTTCAAGTCTGATTAAGATAACTGAAGAAGATGCGACTCAGCTTCCTGCACCTACAAAAGAACAAGTTCAGGCTCGTCAAAAACTAATTGCTAATATTTTGGCGGTAGAAAAAGATAAAAACGCAGTAAATAATCTTCCATATCCTATGACTGATGAAGAAGTTGCATTTGCTACAAATTTATCACCAATGGAACTAACTGAAAGAAATAAAGAGTATGCACTTACTGCACTCGGAGCTTTGGCTGAATTATTCATTGAAGATTATCAGGCAAAGGAAGGACGAGTGGTGCCGATTACAGATGCTCCCGGGGTATCAGCAATAGTCAATGCTCTTAGAAGAGATCCTGATTCCGGTGTAAAACTTGCGGCTATTGATGCGCTGAGACATATTAACAGACCTGAATACAAGGAGGAATTGTCTGCTCTGTTTGCACTTGCTCAAAAAGATCCGAATCCTAATGTATCGAAAATAGCAGATCGAGCAATTGCAGAGTTAAACTAATAAAGAATTCATTTTAATACTTTCATTACATACTACACAAAAAGCCCGTATTTTTACCAATACGGGTTTTGCTTTGTTTTGAATTATGTAACTATATACGAATAACAATATGGGTATAAATATATTTACCTGCTCATTCGTGATATAATATAATCAAATTGAGGTAAGTTGTTATGTTTAGAATGGTAAAAATTGTTTTTAATGCAACAATTATTGTGCTGGCTCTAATAGGATTTAACGCTATAGGCGGACAAAAATATGTAGAAGGCATAAAAGATGGGGTGATGAATTTTATAGAACAACATAATGCTGATAGTGCAAAAAAAATTGGTGATTTTTCAAAAATGAATGAAGAGTTCATTATTGACAACACAATGAATCTTGCAGGATACAAGGCTGTTGTTGCTGAACATAAGGCTTCCGGACAGAAAATGGTTATACTGGATTCAGGGAAAAGACCGCTTTTAACAAAAGAAGATATTAAAAGCCAAAACATAGATGCAAAACTCCAAGATTTATCGGAAAAAGTTAAATATAAAGGTGTAAAAGTTCAAGATTTAACTATTACAAGCAGAGGGACAATGGAAGTTTATGGTCAAACGGTTCCGTTTGCAAAATTTGAAGCTCATGTTTCAAGACTTCCTATTTCCGATATAACTGGAGTTGTAGCTAGTGTTCAAACTTCCGACGGCTCTGAAAAATTGGCTTTATCATTAAGTGAAAAGAAAAAATATTCTCAGCTTATTACCAATGAGTTTTATAAAGGTGTCGGAGAAAGCAAATAAAACTCAAACAAGAGGAATTTAATATGAAAAAGATTTTACCAATATTATTAATAGTATTTTTAACATCAGGAATCTCATATGCAGGAGTTGACAGACTTTCTCAGGAGTATTTGCAGAGTACAAATCACTTTACAATAACAAAGCCGCTTGCTGAGATGATTGCTAAAAAAGCAATTAAAAAGGCTTTAAAGAAAGAAACCGGAACAAATTTTGATGTTAAATTCGAAGGATATACGACTTCCAGTATAAAACGAGGAATTTTTAAATACATAGAAATTGAAGGTAAAGATGTAAAAGTTGAAGAAGTTATAATTCCTTATGTGCATTTAAAATCTTTGACGGATTATAACTATGTTGATTATACACAAACTCCAATGGTATTTAAGTCTGACATGACCTATGCTTATGACTTGCTTTTAGATGATGAAGCCATAAATGCTGCTTTAAAAGATTCTGATTATATGAAAGTTTTAACAAAAGTTAATAAGATTGCTAAACCATTTTTTGTAATAAAAGGTGTAAGAACAAAAATTGTTGATAACAAGATGTATATAATAACAGATTACAATCTGCCTATTGCTATTAAAAAGGATAAATCTTTTGTAGCTAAATCTGATTTTGAGGTTGTTAACGGTAAAATCAAAGCAAAAAATGTTAGCATAGACACCGCTTATGGGAATTTAGGCTTGAATAAGGTGGCAAATCTTATTAATTATTTGAATCCTCTGGAATTTACTATTAAACTTTTAGAAGATAACAAACAAAAAGGAACTATTGAGAATATTAATATAGTTGACAACAAGGTTAAAGTTGATGGTAAAATATACGTTGTAGCAACAAAGTGAACAGGAGTTGAAAATGAACGGTTCGCAAAAATTTGGAATAATATGTTTAATTTTAATAACAGTAATATATGTTTATTTTTCGTTCTTTAATAAAGAAGGTTTTAATTTTCCGATGCGTGATCAAGAATCGGAAGAACAAATTAATCCATTTGTAAAACCTTCTGATAACGCAGAAAATACGGAAATAAAACCCGTAAAAAAAGAGATAAAAACAGTTAAAATTTATGTAACAGACTCAAAAGGAAATTTACGTTCAGTAAACAGAAAATGTGATATCTCTGTCGAAAAATCTTGTTTTAACTATGCAATAAAAGAACTTTTATCAGCTCCGAGTGATTGGGAAAAATCAAATAAGGGTTTATCGTCTGAGATTCCTGCCGGAACAAAGATATTATCAGTCAGAGAAGGTTCAAATAACATACTTATTGATTTGTCATCTTCTTTTGAAAGCGGCGGAGGTGCTGAAAGTATATATATTAGAGTTCGCCAATTAATTAAAACATCATTGGCTAATACAAAGCTTCCTGTTTATCTTTATATAAACGGAAAACAAGCTGATGTAATAGGCGGTGAAGGAATAATGATTAAACAGCCTTTGACGGAGAAATCGCTAGATGACTAAAGACTTGGATTACTACTTGAATCTTGATTGGACATTAATTGAAGGAACAGATTTGGATTTTAACGGAAATCCGTATTATTATATTGAGATAAAAGAAATTCCGAGCTTTGCTTTTTGTGCTAAAACAAGAGAAAAAGCTTTAGAGAATTATAAAAAACAATTAAAACTTTCTTTAATGCTTATGCTTGAAGATGGTGATCATATAGTAGAACCGGGAGAAGAAACCGAGGATGACATTGATTGGGAGAGTATATGTCCGTAGTTAGTTTAGCTGATGTAACAATTTCACCGATGACAAAGGATGATATTGAAGATGTTGTAAAAATTGAGGCAGAAGCTTATGGTAAACATCATTGGGCAAAATCATCTTTTTATGATGAGATGTCAAATAATCTTGCAAAGTATTATTCCGCAAAAACAAATAGCGGTGAGCTTGTAGGGTATGCCGGAACGTGGCATATAATTGATGAAGGACATATTACAACAATTGCAGTCAAAAAAGAGTATTTGCGAAATCACATTGGCGAAGCTATTATTCAAAAAATTATTGACGATTGTTATAAAAACAATATTAAATACTTAACTCTGGAGGTTAGAGTATCTAATACACCTGCGATTAAATTATACGAAAAGTACGGATTTCAATCGCTTGGCACACGAAAAGGGTATTATCAGGATAATAACGAAGATGCTTTAATAATGTGGACGGAAAATATTTTTTATGACAAATTTAAAGCAATCTATGAAGAAAATTGTAAAAAGCTGAAAGAAATATTATGAGTAAACGTGTAGCAGACCAAATAAATAGCTTTAAATATAAAGGAGAACCGATTAGGGTTACACTAGGAACTCTTGTTATGACTGGACTGAGTATAATATTGCTTATTATTGCGACTTTTACTCAAGTAACGGTTCAGCATCCGTATTTCCCTTTAAATACATTTGATTTTATGGCTTCTGCACCAACGGATGCGGAAATTATCCGACATTTTATAAAAAGTTATGACTATATTCCGCAAATACCTGTTTTATTTTTCATCGTTGCATTAATGGGTAGAAAATTCGGAATGACTGCAATAATAGGATATATAATTTTGGGTATGTTTTTCCCGATTTTTGCTTTAGGCGGAGGAGTTAGTTATCTTTTTGAATACGGTTTTGGTTATATTTTGGCATATTTGCCGGCTGTATTTTTTGCCGGAACTTTATTAAAAGGAAAGACGGATTATTTAAGGATACCGATTATAGCATTGTTTGGGGTAGTAACAATTCATGTATTGGGTATTTTATATATGCTATTTGTGTCAACTTTAAGACATGCGCCAATAGAACTTGTAACAAGTTGGATTGCTTCTCAAAGCGGTGTTCAGATGTTATATGATATATTCTTTACAATACTTGCAATAATTCTTGGTAAACAAATAAGAAAACTACTCTGGATTGTTATGTGCTAAATTAGAAAATTTAAATTAGTTATATATTTTCTATCCAAGCATTGCAACATTAATTTTGCCGAATTTAGCAGACAAGTCATCAATGTGGTGAACAAGATATAAAATCGGCTCTAAATCTTTTTCATTCAAGTCAATGATTGCTCCCCAGTCAGCTCTTGCGTGGTGTGCTGCTATCATTCTTGCTATACGTTTGAATCCTGCATTCATACATATACAAAAACCATACTGTGAATGTGTTATCCACTCTTTTCTAAAGTCTTCATCATAGTCTATTAAACCTGATTCTAAATCAACTTTGTATTCAAAAATTTTACCTATGTCGTGAAGTAAACATGCAGCATAAACTTCATCGTGGTTAACTCTTTGAAAGAACATACCAAACATCGTTTCAGCGTATCTTAAACACTCGTGAGTATGTACCATTAATCCGCCTATATAGTTGTGATGCATAAGTTTGGCTGCCGGAGAAATCAAAATTTTCTCTTTGTTTTGAGTATAAATATCCAGTACAAATTGTTTAAGCTTTTCATCTTGAATTTTTTCTATGTAACTTGTTAAAGCATTGTATTCTTCTTCACGTTCTGTTTCATCTAACCCTGTTTTAGCTTCCTTTATCAGTTCAAGGGCTTGAATAAGGCAGTTGTTGTATTTTTCATTAAAAGAGCCTGATACTATTCTAAGCTGATTTCCGCATCTGAATAATTTTGAATCCATTCTGTTTAGAGCTTCTTCCCAAAGAATGCAGTTTAAAACTTCATCATTTTCCGTATCTTTAAGCTGTAATTTTCCCATTTTTGTTCCGGATTTTGTGTCTCCGATTGCAAAAGTAACGACTTCATAAATAATATCAGTACTAAACATTAAAACTCCTTATTTTTGTAAAAATTATACCATAAAAAAGAATTGAACCCCTTTTTCAAGAAAATCCAATTCTTTTCATCCTCTCTCCTAATTGCTATTGTATTCACTCTTCTCTTATCAATAGCTTATTCCCCTTTTATTTTGTTATGCGGGGATTATTTTATCCCTTTTATACTCCTTGCTGATGCTCATATATTATCCGTAATATATTCCGCATCCTTCTAACTTCTTGCGAGCGATTCTTCCTTGAACCGATAGAAGATTCATAGTTTCGGATAGTTGGATTGTTTTTATTGTGACCTTCTAATAAACACATGATTTATTTATAACTTAAATCAATATGCTTGTAAATATATTTGTCAAAATAAATTTACAAATTATTACATAACTAATACTTAAGATTATTTTTTGTCATACAATATAATCAAAGGAGGATAACATGTACCAAGTTTATATTGATAAGCCATCATATTTTGAACCTGATATGGCAGGAGAGTTTAAAGAATTGAGTGATGCGGAAAAATTTGCAGAACAACAAAAAGCTGAAGATAGCGAAGTCAGCTATACAATCGAAGAAACAAACGGTTGTGTAAATAGCTACGGTGAGCAAATTACAACAGTTGTAAAAAGAGGATAATTCCGTAAATTATTATTAACAAAAACGGCTGATTTACAAATCAGCCGTTTTTTATTTTATTAATGTTAATATTTTATTGCATTCTAAAATCTTCTGCAAATTCAGGTCTTTGATTAGCGTAGCTGGCTCTTGCAATTTCTTCAGATTCCATTCTGCGTTTTTCTAAAGCAACTTGACCGTTTTTGACAATTTCCTGCATTTGAGCAAGGTTTTGTTCAAGGCTTGCAAGAATTTGTTCTGACATTACTGAAGAACCATCTTTAATTCTGTTTGCTTCATCAATAGCTTGACTTCTTATAACATCTGCTTCATCAGCCGCTTTACGTTTAATCTCTTCGCAATCTTCAATTACTTGTTCTTTTATTTTTTCTGCTTCTTTTTGGACTGCTCTTAAAAGGTCATTTTCACTAAGCAATCTGTTTGCTTCGCTTTGAGCATCAGCAATAATCTTTTCTGCCTTTGTTGTGCTTCGTATTGAAGTTCATCTTTTCGTCTGAGTAACGCACGAGCTTCTTTGATTTCATCGGGAAGTGCTGCATATAATCTATCTAAAAGGTCAGTAACAGTATCTTTTTTTACAACAGAATAATATCCAAATGGAGAAAATCCTTTGTCTAAAGCTTCTTCCAAGTCACCCATTAATCCATATATAACATCTTGTTGTGAATTCATTTTCTACTCCATAAACTTATTTGCGATAGCTAACTAAATTGTACATCAGTCAGTTTCCAAAAGTCAACGCATGCTTCATCCGTTTTCTTCTAATTGTTTTATATCTCTTTCAAGGTTGAATTTTATACTCTTAAGCATCGTGGAAGCTTCCCCATAGTGAATTATATAATAGTCCCCGCTTAGTATAAAAGGTTTTTTTATAATTTTTGATAGTCTGTTGTAACAAGAAACAGAAGGATAGACATCTAATTGAAGTCTTTTTTTCATAGCCTTTTTAAAAGTATCCGGTAAAAGAGCAAGCGTACACACCAGCAAATCATCAATTCTGCTTTTTTTTACAATTCTGAAATTTAAAAAAGCAAAATCAGCTGTATCTATAGCTCTTTGAAGTTTTTTAAAATAATCCTGTAATGCTTGAATATCTGCCATTCCAATCTCCATTACCCATCTTGTAATATTCTACTAAAAATATCCCCAAATATCAACATGTGTGATAGAATTAGTTATATGGGAAAAGTTATTATTTCACCTTCGATATTATCCGCAGACTTTTCTGATTTGAAAAGCGAAATTGATGCTGTAAAAGCAGCGGGAGCAGAATGGATTCATATTGATGTTATGGATGGGCATTTTGTGCCGAATATTACAATAGGTGTTCCTGTTGTTAAATCATTAAGAAATGCTACTAATTTAATACTGGACACTCATTTGATGATAGAGAATCCTAAAAATTATATTGAACCCTTTGCAAAAGCAGGCTCAGACATTATTACATTTCATTATGAAGCTTGCAAAAATTCTGCAGAGGTTAAAGAAGTGATAGGATTAATAAAAAGTTTTGGCAAAAAGGCAGGGATATCGATAAAACCAAAAACTGAGGCAAAAGAGATTTACGAATATTTACCGCTCGTTGATTTAGTTCTTGTAATGACTGTAGAACCGGGATTTGGCGGACAGGAATTTATGCACGATTGCGCAATGAAAATTCCGCAAATAAAAGAAAATGGAGCAGATAATCTTATTATACAAGTTGACGGTGGAATAAATAACTTGACAGGTAAAATTTGCAAATCACTAGGTGCAACATCTCTTGTTGCCGGAAGTTATATATACGGCCACAGCAATTATAAAAAAGCAATAGAAAGTCTTTTATAAACCAAAGAATGACAAAATCCAATTAACCCCGATTTGCAAAAATTGTAAAGCAAAAAATGCAATAATTGGTGAGATATCAAGCATACCGCCAATCGGAGGTATTATCCCTCTAAATATGTTCAAAAACGGATCAGTAAGAGAACGCATAAAATCGAATGGTTGAGAATTCCAATCAATATTCGGTATCCAAGTCAAAAATATTCTTATAATTAATAATAAATAGTAAAAATAAAATAATTGATTTATTACTCTTGATATCATTTTTGTCCCTTTATAAATTTTTCCTAATGTAATTGAGAATCAGCTTTAGTATTTCTGCAATCACATTTATCGTTTTCTGCAGGAATTCTTTCTATCATAGTAAACAATAGTTTTTTCAAATTTTCTATGTTATTATTAAACACCTCAATAACCTCTCCGTGAGAAACCGGCGGAACATCTCCGACAAGTCCTGCATCATAATCAGTTATGAGTGAGATATTAAGCGGGCACATATCCGCTTCTTTCACTAAATATGCTTCAGGATAAGCAGTCATATTAATTACTTCCCAACCTTGTGATGTAAAGAATTTTGATTCTGCTTTTGTAGAGAAACGAGGGCCGTTTACTACAACAACTGTACCTTGTTCATGAACTGTAATACCAAGTTCTTTAGCAGTATCTATAGCGAGTTGTCTAAGTTCAGGACAATATGTTTCAGCCGCAGAAGGGTGTGTAACAACAGGACCTTCAAAGAAGGTTGATTTTCTTCCGTCAGTCCAATCTACAAATTGGTCACATATTACGAAATGCCCAGGCTCAACGTGTTTTTGCAAGCTTCCTGCCGCACAAGGTGATATTACACGTTTGCATCCAACCTCTTTCATTGCCCAAACATTTGCTCTGTAGTTAATAAGATGCGGGAGAATTGTATGCTGCCTGCCATGACGAGGCATAAAAGCTACTTTATGAGAGCCGATTTTCCCTATGAATAAACTGTCAGAAGGCATTCCGTAGGGTGTTTCT
>Ga0247611_10009087_pt1 | contig 12049 bp, 9 predicted proteins | sample 177DNAGHGhighgp2_FD_192422 | JGI IMG/M metagenome (GOLD analysis project Ga0247611, IMG submission 192422) | Sheep rumen microbial communities from Palmerston North, Manawatu-Wanganui, New Zealand - 1770 DNA GHGhigh gp2 | ecosystem: Host-associated > Mammals > Digestive system > Stomach > Rumen ... | reverse complement strand
ATTCATTATAATCAATATTTTTGGTATATTCAAGTATTTTTTCTATGTCATTAACTATTAATGATTTATAGTAATAATCGTTTTTTGGATTATCCATATATCTTTACACCATCTTTCATTATTTCGTTTATCAAAGGTATATTATCACTTAAGTCCTTAAAACGCAATACATCAACATTTTTTTTCAAATTTTGATGTAGTTTTTCAATCAAACCAACGAAACTAAGCCCAGTTAATGTTGTATCTATACATAAATCAATATCACTGTTTTCTTTAGCGTATCCCTTTGCATATGATCCAAACAGAAAACAAAAGTTTATTTTTTCTTTGTATTCCTCTAACGTATTTTGAACTACGTTAGTTATTGCTTCTAGTGTTAAAATACCTTTAGTTTCAGTTACTTCATATTTTTCAATTAGTAATTCTTTCATTTTTTGATATTTAAGATTGGAATCATCATCCATTTGTTCATATCTTTTATATGTCCTCAAAGGAATTTTTAAGAAATTGGATGCTTCCACCTGGGTGATATTGTAAGATTTTCTAAGTTCTTTTAAATTCATAATATCATCTCCTTCCATACATATTATATCATAATTGGCACTATAATCAATAAAAAAAGTGCCGTTTTGGCATCTTTTATTTAGATTAATATGCCATTTTGGCACTTTAATTGTTAATATATACTTTATATTATTATATGGTATAATAATAAAAGTGTAGGAGGTAATTCTATGTTTAAAATTGGAAATGTTGAAATTAAAAATAGAGTAGTATTAGCTCCTATGGCGGGTATTACTAATGAGGCATATAGACTAGTATGCAAAAAGTATAATGCAGGATTAGTTTATGCGGAAATGGTTAGTGCTTCAGGACTAGAATATTCTAATCAAAAAACTATAGAAATGCTTAATGTAAATGATTTAGAAAAGCCCATAAGTATGCAAATATTTGGTTATGATATAGATTTAATGGTTAAAGCCGCAAAGACAGTTGAAAAGACTAATGCGGATATAATTGATATTAATATGGGATGCCCTGTAAAAAAGATTGTTAAATCTAAATCAGGTAGTTACTTACTTACTGAACCACTCCATATTTATGAAATGGTTAAAGCTATAGTAGATAATGTAAGTAAGCCTGTTACTGTAAAAATTAGAAGTGGTTTTGACTTTAATAGTATAAATGCCATAGAGGTTGCTAAATTAGTTGAAAAAGCTGGTGCTAGTGCTATAGCTATTCACGCTAGAACAAGAAGCCAGTTATATAGCGGTAAGGCTGATTGGAATATAATTAAACAAGTTAAAGAAGCTGTTAATATACCAGTTATTGGTAATGGTGATATAAAAAGTGCAAATGATGCTTTAAAAATGATAGAAGAAACTGGCTGTGATGCTGTAATGATAGGTAGAGGTTGTTTAGGTAATCCATTTTTAATAAATGAGTGTTATGAATTATTAGAGAATAATAGAGTAATAGATAGACCAACAGTTAAAGAAATAAAAGAAACTCTTATAATGCATTATGAATTACTTAAAAAAATAAAATGTGAAAAAGTTGCTATTCTAGAAATGAGAAGTTTAGCTACTTATTATGTTAAAGGATTAAAAAATGCTTCAAGTTTTAAACAAGCAGTTTCTAATATAAAAACTGAAGTTGAATTTTTAAATGCTATTAATAATTATTTTGATAGCTTTATTGAAACTGATAGTTGCGAAATGTAAAGTAGAGTTTTATATGATATTTTAAACATTTATTATATTATTATTTCGGAGGTAATAGTATGAATGTAATTGAAGTAAATAACTTATCTAAAAGTTATGGCAATTTAAAGGCGGTTGATAATATTAGCTTTAATGTAGTTGAAGGAGAATTATTTGCTTTTTTAGGAGTAAATGGTGCTGGTAAATCAACAACAATTAATATGATATGTAATATTACAAAGCCAGATAGTGGAGATATTAAAATATGTGGCTCAGGTATTACAAGTAAAGAAGCTAAAGAAGCAATAGGTGTTGTTTTTCAAGGTTCAGTCTTAGATGATAGATTAACTATTCTAGAAAACTTAAAATCAAGAGCTGCTTATTATAATTTAACTAAAGAATATACTAATAAAAGAATACAAGAATTAATAGATTTACTTGATTTAAATGAAATAATAAATAAAAAATATAAAAACTTATCAGGTGGTCAAAGAAGAAGATGTGATATAGCTAGAGCTTTAATACATAATCCTAAAATATTATTCTTAGATGAACCTACAACAGGGCTTGATCCAAAGAGTAGAATAATGGTATGGAGTGTTATTGATAATTTAAGAAAAAACGCTAATCTAACGGTTTTTCTTACAACTCACTATATGGAAGAAACAAAGGATGCTAATAGAGTTGTAATAATAGATCATGGACATATTTTAGTAAATGATACACCTATTAAACTAAAAGAAAAATATACATCTAATTATTTAAAGATATATACTGATAAAAATAGTGAAATAGAAAAAAGATTAAATAAATTTGAATATAAAACAAATGCTTATTACATTCCTTTTGATAGTTCAAAGGATGTAATAGATTTTATAGATAATAATAAAGATTTACTAACAGACTTTGAAGTAATAAAAGGGGATATGGATGATGTATTCTTAAATGTTACTGGAAAGGAGTTAGAATAATGAGACAAATTATTAGTTTAACTAGTAGAAATATAAAAGTATTTCTAAGAGATAAAACAGGAGTATTCTTTTCACTTTTATCTCCTTTATTAGTATTACTATTATTTATTTTATTTTTAGGTGATTTACAAATTGATTCTGTAAAAAGCACTTTAGAAAATTATGGAGTAATAAATATGTTTGAACCTAACTTTTCAAAAGCTGTAGCTTATAACTGGTTAGTCGCAGGTGTTTTAGGGGTTAGTTGTATAACTGTATCATTCTCATGTTTAACTGTTATAATAAGTGATAGAGAAAAAGGAGTAGAAAATGATTATAAGGCTAGTCCTATTTCTAGTGTAAAAATATACATTTCATATATTTTAGGAGTATTCTTATCAACATTATTAATAATGTTAATAGTTTCTTTTGCTGGTATTATTTTTTTAGCAATAACTAATTCACTTAAAATGAATCTATCAAGTATATTTATGTTATATGGATCAATAATTTTAGGTAGTTTTAATGCATCCCTTATAGCTTATGCTCTAACATGCTTTATAAAAACTACAGCGGCACATGGTGCATTTACAGGTTTAATATGTGCTGTATCAGGATTTTTGATTGGGGCATATATGCCACTATCAAGTTTCCCAAAACCTATTCAATATGTTTGCGCAATAATTCCTGGAAGTCACTCTGCTGGACTTGCTAGAAGTTCACTACTTAATAGCTTTGTAGAAGAAGCTAGTGAAAAGTCAGTTGATGTTGCTAATTCACTTAATGAATATTTCTCTATAAAGATTAATTTATTTGGTAATAGTATTAATCAAAACGGAATGTTTATCTATTTAATAATATCAACTATTCTTTTCTTAATTATAAATATTATCATAATTAGAGTGCACAATAAAAAGAGATAAATCCCTAATTTTAGGGATTTTTTCTTTATTTGAATAATTATTATATAAGTGATATAATAATATTAAAGAGGCGATATTATGAAAGATAAATATAAAGTAGAATTATTTTTAGAACATGAAAATAACCTAGCTGAATCTCCTTATTATGATTGTAGGAATAGATTATTATCATGGATAGATATACCTAAAGGGTTATTATTGACATTAGATAAAAGAGGAAAAATAAAGGAAGTTAATTTTAACGAAAAAATAGGATGTGCAATTCCTCTTAAAAAAAGTAATGGTTTTTTAGTTTTAGGTACAAATAATATTTATATATATGAAGATGATACAATTAAACCATTTTATGATTTAACTAAAATATTAGACAAATCAGAAAGATGTAATGATGCTAATATTGATAAGATGGGTAGAATTTGGTTTTCATCAATAGTTGATGATGGAATACATGCACCTAGTAGTAAATTATTTTGTTATGCTAATAGGGATACTATATGTATGGATAGCGGCTTAAAACTAGGTAATGGAATATGTTGGAATAAAAAATATAGTAGAATGTTTGTATGTGATTCTGAAGCTCACGCTATATATGTATATGATTATAATCTAGATACAGGTAATATTGATAATAGAAGAGTTTTATGTAATATATATGATGGAGTTCCTGATGGAATGATTATAGATAATGATGAAAATTTATGGGTTGCAATATGGGGTGGTGAAAGAATAGAAGTTAGAAGTAGTAAAACAGGACTATTAAAAAATACTATTTATGTACCTACATTAAATGTAACATCCCTAGCCTATAATAAAGAAGATTCTAATATTATTATTACTACTGCTAAAAGTAGTGATAGATTGGGTGGAATGCTTTTTGAACTAAAAACAAATACTAAATTTATAGATAAAGAATATGCAGTAATTGAATAAATAAAAATCCCTTAATCAAGGGATTTTTTAAATTCATTATAAATATGTAAATTTTTATTTTTTATATTTGCTAAAACATTTATACAATTATCTAAATATTCCATTTTTATGATGTTTTCATTCTCTTTTAACTTATTTATTAGATCTCCTCTATTATAAGGAATATATAAATCTAGAGTAGTTACATCATTTAATATCATCTTTTTAATTGTATTTGCTAAAAGTGGTAAGTTAAAGTGTGTTTTAGCACTAATCATAATTGAATTCTCTTCTTCTGGGAAGAATTGTTCATCAAGTAAATCACATTTGTTATAAACATATAGAATAGGAATATTTTTACAACCAAGTTCATCTAATACTTTATTTGTTACATCTATTTGTAATTTAAAGTTAGGATTAGCACAATCTATAACATGTAATATTAAATCAGCTTCATTTATTTCTTGCAAAGTTGATTTAAATGAATTCACTAAATGATGTGGTAATTTAGAAACAAAACCGACTGTATCAGTTAAAATAAATGATTGATTATCAGGGAAAGTTATTTTTCTATTAGAAGTAGTAAGAGTTGCAAATAACATATCCTTTGAAAATACTTTTTTCTTATTATCTTGATATAAATCAATTAATGCATTCATTAATTTTGATTTTCCTGAGTTTGTATATCCTACTAAAGCTACTGTTTTATCACTACGCTTATTAATTCTATTTTGTCTACTAATGTTAATTTGTTTTAAATCGTTTTCTAATTTATAAATTCTTTTTTCAATCTTACGTCTATCAAGCTCAAGTTGTGTTTCACCAGGACCTTTCGCATTAAAACCACCACCTTGACGTGATAAGCTTCTAGATAGTCCTGTTAATCTAGGTAACATATACTTATATTGCGCTAGAGATACTTCAATCATAGATTCATTAGTTTTAGCTCGTGAAGCAAATATATTTAAAATAAGCATCGATCTATCTATAACTTCTAGATTAAGATAGTTTTCAATGTTTCTTAGTTGGCTAGGAGATAATTCATCATTAAAAATTACTAAGTCTATATCATAGGAATTAGATATCATTTTTATTTCATCTAATTTCCCTATACCTACATAATAACCTACCTTTGGTTTATCTAATTTTTGTCTAACTTTATAGACCTTATTTAAGTCATTAGCTTCACAAAGGTTGACTAATTCTTTTTCATAATAGTCTATTAATCCATCATCATAATCAATGGATACAATAATCGCATTATATAATTCATCCATATATATCAGTCCTTTCTTATATTTTATCACAAAAACATTTGTTTTACATTAATTATAATGCTATAATTAAATTGGTGATAGAATATGGATGCTTTATGGATTATATTAGACATTTATGTAGTTTTCATAGTATTATTATTTTGTTTATCAATAATTTTAAAGAATAAAAAAATATTTATTTATTCATTATTCTTTGGTGTAGTTTTAGGTATAGCAATTCTAGTATCTAAGGCGCCTGATGGAAGATTAAAGATGGCAAAGTGGATATTTACAGATGAAGGATTAAATTTAAGATTGTATATTCCTTTCTTATTTATTGTGTTAATTGGAAAGGAATTACGCTTAGAATTAGATAATATTAGACCTCAAGAAATTGGCACAATAAGGACTATTTCTAGTTCTCAAGGAAGTAAGAGCGCAATAATTGATGCGGTATATTATTTAGCTGAAAGAAAGATTGGAGCAATCATTACAATTGAAAAGCATAACTCACTTGATCAATATGCAGAAAAAGCAATTCAAATGAACTCAGATATTTCAAAAGAATTACTAATTAATATATTTGAACCAAACACTCCACTACATGATGGTGCTGTTATTATTAGAGGAGATAAGATAAGATGTGCTGGTGCATATTATGTATTAACACAATCTGAATCTGGTGATAAGACAATGGGATCACGTCATAGAGCTGCATTAGGTATCTCGGAAGTAAGTGATGCCTTAACAATAGTATGTAGCGAAGAAACTGGACATATAAGTATTACAACTGAAGGTGTAATGATGAGAATTCAAGATAGAGACAAGTTAGTTGAATACTTAGATATGTTCTTAAAGTAGGAGGTATGTAATGAAGGTAGTTAAACTAATCGTTGGATTTATTACAGATCCTTTTAGAAAAGTAACAAGTCATATTAATAGTGAAAAAATCACAAAATATTTATCAAAACATCAATTAATCATATATGGAATTACAGCACTTTTAGTAGTTATAATGGCTTTAACATTCTATTTATGGATAAAATAGGCTCCTTATGGAGCTTTATTTTTTTTATACAAAATGTTTAAAAAATGGTCAAAAAATGCACTAAATTGTAAAGAAAATGCAAAGGAAATCGCTTTAATTTGACTTTTTTTATAATTTAATATAAAATATAATCGATATCTATGGGGTTTAACTATAAGTTAAACAATAATGAAGGAGATGATTCTTTTGGGTAATATGATGGACAAAGAACCAAAGAAAATTAAAGCACCTAAAAAGACACCAAGAATTAAACATAAAAAATTAATCATACTTTTTACTGCAATATTAGTTGTAGCAACAGTATTTATCATAAAGATGTTTTCAACAAAGCACTATGCTTTAGCAGAAGAAACAGAATCATTTGAAATTGAAAGACCAACAACTGGTAATCCACTTGATTATAGCGCAAAAGATAATGCGGCTATTTGTAACTGGGTTATAAAGCATACGACTGAATTTAAATCAGTAACAACAGGTACTGTAAAAGCTAAGGTTGCGGTTATCAACTATAACCAAGAATTAAAGAATACAAGAATTGTTACAAATGATGGTTGTTACATTGAAACAATAAGTGATAGTTCACTTGTTCATGTTTATGAAGAAAAATATATTGAAAATGATCAAGTAGTTGTTAGAAAAAATCATTCTAATAAATATAACACAATCACTAATGAAGTATTCCTAGAAAAGTATGGTTGGCATCCAAAAGATTTCCAAGCATATATCTTAAATGAAGACACAATCGTAGAAGCAACAATAGAAGAATTTGAAGGTAACTACAAATTAAAGTTAATACTAGATCCAGTAAATTCTTCGCCAAGAAAGCAAAGAGAAACAAAAACTATTGGTAACGCTAAGGGGTACCCTGGATATAAAACAACTGAACTTACAATTATTCTAACTAGTGATTGGACACCTATAGAAGTAGATACTTATGAAGTATACGATATTGGTATGCCAGGTATAGGTGATGTAACATGTAAATGTAATATGGTTGAATTATTTGAATATGGAAAATTTGAGATTCCTGATAAAGAATTATTCAAAGAACATATTAGTGATACTCCAACAAATATAGAAGATAATGAAAAAGATGTAATAGGATATTTACAAGAAATATTTGGACCACTTATTCAAGGTCAAATGAATGATTTTGAAATAACTGTTGATGCACTAGATACAAAATTAAATGGAAATTTAAATATTAATCTAGGTGTTGATGGAGTTAGTGTTAAAGCAGATATAGATGATATTTTTGTTAATTATAAGGGCGATGATGTATTTGTAAAATTAGGAGCTAACAAATACAAAGTTAACATTAAGAATTTCCAAAAATATTTAGGTAGTCTACCAAGCACAAGTACTAGCCAATTTGATGTAAATGCTATAATTGATCAAGTACAAAATGCTGAAATAATAAATAATGGTAATTCTATTACTATAAAAATTAATTTAGATATAATGGGTATTAAAGCAAGCGCAAATATTATTGCAGATGTAGTTAATGATACTTATGCTTTTAATAATATTTATGCAAAAGTTGATGCATTTGGTAAAATAATAATTCTAACAATGAAACCAAGTGAAACTGCATATAATTATCCTGTTATTGATGGTTCATATTCTGATATAACAAATATAGGCTTTGTAATTGATGAAGTTAAAAATTTAATCAATAAGCCAGTTGAAATAACACTAAATACAAATATTAATGATATTATTATTAATGCAAGTGCAGTTTATAATAATGGCTTAGCAAGTGGATTAATCACAATTAATGATAAATATGCAATTAATGTATATTATAACAATGATACAATTTATTTAACATATAACGATTTATACTTTAAATTTAATATTAAAGATATTGATAAGTTTGGCTTAAATGAAATTAAGCTTCCTGAAATTAATATTAAGCTTAAAGATATACTTGATACAATTAAGACTTTAAATATTAATATGTTAAGTAATAATTCATTTGATTTAGCTATTGATTTAACTAAATTTACTGATTTATTAAAAGATGTTAAACTTACTGTTAGTAAGAATGATGGATTAAATTTTGAAGTAGAAAAATATAATTTATTAGTAAATGTTAAAGAAGCTAGTAAGGAAGTAGAAGTTAATCCTGATGTAGAATATAATGATTTAGCTAACATTAGTTGGTTAATAGATATTGTTAAAGATGCAATAGAAAAAGATGCATTTAGTTTTGATGTTAATTTAAAATATAATGATTTAACTGTTACAGGTAATATTTATTTAGATAAAGACTTAAATGTTAGCGCAGTAGTTGATGTATTATACAAAGACTATGAATTTAAAGATATTACTGCATATTATATCAATGATGCAATTTATGCAAATATTTATAATTTAAAGGTTAAAATTACTGTTCAAGAATTATTAAGCTTAATTGGTAATGAAAAAACATTAAGCTTAGATATTGATAAATTATTAGAAAGTTTTGCATTATCACTTACTGAATCATCTTTAGGTATTGATTTAGAGATAGATAATATTGGTAATGTTAGTGTATTAGTTAATAATGAAAAAGAAATAAGTATTAATTCTGATACTATTAATGCTAATGTAGTATTAAGCTACACAGATAAAAAAGATATAGTAATTAATAACGATGAATATATTGATGTTAAAAATATTGAATGGTTAATTGATTTAGTAAAAGAAGCTATTTCTTATGAAGCTTATAATTTTAGTATTGATTTAACTTATGAAGATTTAAAAGTAGTTGGAAATGTTTATTTAGATAAAGATTTAAATATAAAAGCTACAGTAAGTCTAACTTATAAAGATTATACAATTGATAATGTTAATGTTTATTATATTGATAATACAATTTATGTAAGTTTATATAACATTAAATTGTCTCTAACAATTAATGATATCGTTTCTCTAATAGGAGAAATGCCTAAAATTGATGTTATAAAATTAATATCTAACTTAACATTAAAAGCAGTAGATAATAGCGTTAATATGGGATTAAATCTAACTGAATTTAATGGTTTAGATATGTTTGGAATGGTTAATGTTATAGCAAGCGAAGATAAAGTAATTAATTTAACTACAGATTTGATTAACGCAAATATTAAATTAATGGAATCATCTAAACAAGAAATTAATATTAATAAAGATGAATTTATTAGTTTATCAAGTTTAGAATGGTTAATAAATGATATAAAAGATGTATTAAATTATGAAGCTTATAGCTTTAATATCAGTTTAGAATATAAAGAATTAAAACTTAATGGTGCTTTATATCTAAACAAGGATTTAGAAATTGAAGCTAAATTAAATATTAATTATAGCGGATTATTATTAAATGATGTTACATTAATGTTTAAAGATAATGTTATATTTGTTAAATACGCAAATACAACTATTAAACTAGATATTAATGATATTGATGATATTATCGCAGAAGTTAATAGAATATTTGGATTAAATATAAGTATGGATAATATGAATACTAAAATTGATTTAGATACTTTATTAAAAGGAATTACATTCAATGCTTTAGACAATAAATTAGTAATTAATGCAAACTTAAATTCTATTAGTGAATTATTAGGAAATGTAGTAATAGAAATTAATAGTGATTTAAGTGTTAAAGTAAACAATACTGATATTAAGTTAGAAGCTGCTTTATATAATACTTCAAATAAAGAAGTAATTTTACCTGATGCTTCAATTAATAAAGATGAATTATTATTAATCTTAGAATATGCTAGTCAATTAAAAGATTTAGTTGAAAAGTGGAGATATAATATTGGATTTGAGTTACATGTAAATGGTTATGATGTATATGCAATAGTAAATATAGTAACATTTAAACCTAATAAAGGCTTATCATTATATGGTAAAGTAATATTAGTTAAGGGTAAGGCTAAATATTATGTAGAAGCAAGCATTATTGATAATGTTGCATTCTTGAATTTCAGTCAAACTATTACAAACTTTAATAGTAGTAATCCAATAGCTTCAACAACTAGTCAATCAATTAAATTTAAGATTGATTTCAATGAATTAATTGATACTGCAAATTATGCAATTGATGCACTAAATATTGATAATGATTCTATAAAGATGGCTATTACATATTTAGGAACTATTGTTAATACAGATGGAGATTTTGATGAATTATTTAATGATATTAGTGATAAAGTAACATCATTTGATTTATCAATGCTAAATGATTTTATAGATTTATCAAAGATTGGTATATTTGTTGATACTGATAAATTAACTATTGATTTTGGTATTAATTCATTAGGAGATAATCACAAAATAGAAATATTTAGAGAAGATGGCCAAATAAAGGGATTAAATACTATTAACTTTGAAATCAATAATGATATATTAGATAGTCATTTTGAAATGTTACCTGATGAAAATATAACTAGCGCAAATTATAATGGATGCTTAAATTTAAATGGTATTAGTAATTTAATTAAAGCTGGATTAGATAATTATAATAAAGGTGAAATTGAATTAAATGGTAGTGCTAATTTAGAGTTAATAGGAATTAAGCTTGCTGGTGTTACAATTAAGGCTAAAATTGATTTTGACTATGAAGGAAAATTAAGAGCTGAAATGTATATAAAGGTACCAAAAGTTATAATTGCTACTAATGCAGAAACAGAAGATTATATCTATATCTATAACGATATGATTTATATCAAACGTGTTACTCAAGAAGGTGGATTCTTAGGAATTGGTACAAAAGAAGTAACAGCAACAAGAAAGATGAGTTTATCTGATTTTGGTAAAGACGCCTTAGAACAAATCATTTGGATATTCAATTTTGGTGATACAGTAGCTAATGCTATTAGAGAAGCTGAAGCTGTAGATCCAAAGATTGAAGAAGTATTAAAGAGTTATAGTAAATCAAATAATACATATAGTGTTACACTTGATGGTGAAAAATTAGTTGGATCTAATGCTTTTGATGATATTAATTTAGGCTTAACAGTAACAACAATTAATAATTTATACTATCTATCAAATATTAGTATAAATGCGACTATTGTATCAGTTATTAAAGTAGATGCAAATCTAACTGTTAATAACGGAACAATTAGTTGGTCAAGCTTCCCTAGTGCAACTACATTAAATAGCTATAATGCTTATACAATATATAAAAAAGTATAACAAACTAGAGGGTATGTAGGTGTATATGGATTCTCTAAACTACGGGGTATGTATACCAACAAACAATCGGGTATGTAGTCAAAAGGAC
>Ga0247611_10009086_pt1 | contig 12049 bp, 9 predicted proteins | sample 177DNAGHGhighgp2_FD_192422 | JGI IMG/M metagenome (GOLD analysis project Ga0247611, IMG submission 192422) | Sheep rumen microbial communities from Palmerston North, Manawatu-Wanganui, New Zealand - 1770 DNA GHGhigh gp2 | ecosystem: Host-associated > Mammals > Digestive system > Stomach > Rumen ... | reverse complement strand
GAGCACCACGCACACGGCCGTAATCAGGTACATGGCGCTGCCGCAGGCCATGCCGACGGCACCCGTCACCCACAGGCCGGCAGCGGTGGTGAGGCCGCTCACATGGTTCTTGGTTTTCATGATGATGCCGCCGCCGAGGAAGCCCAGGCCTCCCACGACGCCGGCGGCCACACGGGAGGCGTCGAATTTGTCGGCCCCCTCGAAGCCGTATTGCGAAAGAATCATGAACAGGGCCGAGCCCAGTGCCACCAGCACGTGCGTGCGGATTCCGGCCCCCTTGGCACGAAGTTCCCGCTCGAAGCCAATCAGGGCCGCAAAGCCAGCCGCAGCCAGCAGGCGGATGGATAAATCGATTACAAAGTCCATATATTCAGCAAATTACGATTCCAAAATTGCATTCTGCACCCGCACGCTTTCGTCGTGGATGGCGGTCATGATGGCGCGGATGGAGGCCTCGGAGAGCCCCAGCTGGGCGCCCCGCTCCACCATGCCGGAGAGCACCTGCTCCCATCGACCCGCCTGCAGGATGGCCACATTGTGCTCCTTCTTGTACTGGCCAATCCGGCGGCTCACGTCCATGCGGTCCTTCAGGAGCTTGAGAAGGTTCTCGTCAATAACGTCGATACGCGTACGCAGGGCGTCGATGCCCTCCTTATACGCCTCATTGTCAGAGGTATTGTCGCGGATGACCAGGCTTTCCAGCAAGTTCTGAAGGTCGTGCGGGGTGAGCTGCTGTTTGGCGTCGCTCCAGGCGGCGTCCGGCGTGCAGTGGCTTTCCACCATGAGGCCGTCCAGGCCCAGGTCCATGGCCCGCTGCGAGAGTTCCAGGAGGTACTTCCGGTCCCCCGCCATGTGCGACGGATCGGCAAAAAACGCCAATTGCGGATAGCGGGTGCGCAGCTCGATGGCAATCTTCCAGCCCGGGTCGTTGCGGTACGGGATAGGGGCCGATGTGGAAAAGCCGCGGTGAATGACGCCCAGCTTCCGGATGCCGGCGCGGTTCAGGCGCTCCAGGGCGCCAATCCACAGGTCCAGGTCCGGGTTCACGGGATTTTTCACCAGCACGGGGATGTCGGTGCCGGAAAGGGCATCGGCAATCTCCTGCATGAGGAAGGGGTTGGCGCTGGTTCGGGCACCGATCCAAATCACGTCCACCCCGTATTTGATGCACTCCAGCACGTGCTTTTCCGTGGCCACTTCCGTGCACACCTTCATGCCGTAGGTCTCCTTCACCTTTTTGAGCCATTTGAGGCCGGGAGTGCCCACGCCTTCAAAGGAGCCCGGATGGGTACGGGGCTTCCAAATGCCGGCCCGATATACGTGGATGCCAAACGCATGGAGCCCTTTTGCCGTCTCCATCACCTGCTCCTCGGTCTCTGCACTGCAGGGACCGGCGATGCACATGGGCCGCGGAAGGGTGAAAAAGCCCCACTCCGAGCCCGGGATAATATCAAGTTCGTGTGCCATAGTTTTTTAGCGAAGAATCTTCTTTATTCGGTTTGCTTCTTGTATCAGTTCACGGATCTTGGCCTCGTCATAGGTGGCAATGGCGTCGCGGAACTGCTGCATCTTGCTTATATAGGTATCCATCACGTGGAGGATGTTGTCGTGGTTCTGGCTCAGGATGGGCACCCACATATCGGCATTGGACTTAGCCAGACGCACCGTGGAAGAAAAGCCGCCGGAGGCCAGGTCAAAGATGTGTTTCTCGTCCTTTTCCTTGTCCAGCACCGTGAGGGCCAGGGCGAAAGAGGTCACGTGCGAGATATGGGACACGTAAGCCGTGTGGACGTCGTGCTGGTCCGCGTTCATGTAGATGGGGCGCATGTTGAGCACCGCGTACAGCTGCTCAATGGTCTTCAGGGCCTTGGGGCTGCTTTCCTCGGCATTGGCGAAGATGCAGGCGCGGCCGTCGAACAGGCCGGGCTGGGCGGCCCAGGGGCCGGAGTACTCTGTGCCGGCCATGGGGTGCGTGCTCACAAACCGCCCCCGGAGCGGGTGGTACTGCGTCGCGCGGCAAATCTGGCTCTTGGTGGAGCACACGTCAATGACGATCTTCTCGGGGACAGATGCCCTTTCCTCCATGGCGGCGAAGCGGTCCAGGATATCCGGCACCAGCTTCACGGCGGCGCCCACGGGCACGGCCACCACCACGATATCGGCCCTGCGGATGCAGTCCTCGTACGGGACCACTTCGTCTACCAGGCCGATGGTCTTGGCGGCCTCCGCCGCAACGGGGTCCCGCTCCACGCCCAGCACCTCGCGGGCAAAGCCGCGGCGCTTAAGGTCCAGGGCCATGGACCCGCCTATCAGGCCCAGGCCAATCACTCCTACCGTAAAATGTAAGTTGCTCATTCTTAATTTGTTATGCAAAATCGTCTGGGTAAAACCGCATAGACGATTTCCCGTAAATATCTATCATTCAGCCAGTTGCATTTTACGCACCTTTTCCAGCGCGCGCTCCAACGTGGGTACATTGGCGCACAGGGAGATGCGAAGGTAGTTGCTGCCGTTCTTCCCGAAGATGAAACCGGGGGTGAGGAACACGCCGGCCTCATAGAGGATGCGGTCCGACAGCAGCTGCGCAGGAGACAGCTGGTCGGGGCCGGGAGTGCCGGCCTGCCCGAGCTGACCGGGCATCTCCGGGATGCGGCCCCAGACATACAGCCCGCCGGCCGCCGGGTCATAGGTGCAGCCCAAGGTGTCCATGATGCGGCGGGCCACCACCTGGCGGCGGCGATACTCCGCGTTGAGGGCATCGTACCACTCCGGTCCCGCCTGAAGAGCCTTTACGGCCGCCTCCTGGATGCCGCGGAACATGCCGGAGTCCATCTGGGTTTTCACTTTGAGAAGCTCCTTGATGACATCGGCCTGGCCAACAATCATGCCTACACGCCAACCGGCCATGTTGTGGCTCTTGGACAGGGAATTCATTTCCAGGCAGCACTCCCGGGCGCCGGGCACCGAAAGGATGGAAAGCTGCTCATTGAGCACAAAGGAGTACGGATTGTCGTTCACCAGCAGGATGCGGTGCTTCCGGGCAAAGGCCACCAGTTTCTCGAGCACTTCCCGCCTGGCGGGGGCGCCGGTGGGCATGTTGGGGTAGTTCACCCACATGAGCTTGACACCGGAAAGGTCCATCCCTTCCAGCTCCGCAAAGTCCGGATACCAGCCATTGGCTTCCGTGAGGTTATACTTCACCAGCTCCGCCTCGCACATAAGGGTGGCCGATGTGTACGTGGGATAGCCGGGGTCCGGCACCAGCACTTTGTCGCCGGGATTAAGGAAGGCCAGCGACAGCAGGAGGATGCCCTCCTTGGAGCCGGCGAGCGGCTGGATTTCCGAGGCGGGGTCCAAGGCCACGCCGTACCACTTTTGGTACCAATCGACCATGGCCTGCCGGAGTTCCGGTATGCCGGTGTAGCTTTGGTAGCCGTGCACGCCGTCCTTCCGGGCGCAGCTGCAGAGGGCCTCCACGGCCTCCGGGGACGGCGACCCGTCCGGCGAGCCGATGCCCAGGTTTATCACCGGGTCCAGTCCTTTCGCCGCGCGTTCCTGGTTAAGCCGGGCAATTTCCCGGTTCTTGCGGGAAAAATAATATTCCTTTACGGAAAGTGTTCTGTTTGCGGGAGCAATAATCATAAGGCGCTTTTGTATTCGCCCAGCACCTCCAGGTCCTCGATGAGCGGACGCACGGCGGCCAGGGCTTGTGTATACCGCAGGTAATCTGCGAATTTAATGTCGATATAAAAGAAATACTGCCACTCGCGGCCCGGAATGGGCAGGGACTGGATACGGGTGAGGTTCATCTCGTAGAACGAGAGGATGGTGAGGATTTGCGCCAGCGAACCGGGCTTGTGCGGCAGGGTAAAACACAGTAAGGCTTTGTCCATCTGCGCCTGCGGCACCTCCAGGCTGTCGTCCAGAATCAGGAAACGCGTGAAGTTCTGCTTGTGCGTCTCAATGCCCGTTGCCAGCATTTCCAGGTCGTACAGTTGCGCGGCCAGTTCGGAGGCCACGGCGCCGATGCCCTTCTCCCCCGACGCAGCCAGCTGGGCGGCGCTTTTGGCGGTGTCTTCGCTCTCCGTCAGTTTAATCCAGGGGGCGTTTTTCTCGAACCACGGGCGGGTCTGGTTGATGGCCATGTAGTGCGTACGCACCTCGCGGATGTCTTCCAACCGCTGTCCGGGCAGGGCCATCAGGTTCTGGCCGATCCGGATATAGACCTCCCCTTTCACCCGGCGGCCTTTTTTTCGCAGCAGGTCAAAGTTGTGGAGCAAACCGCCGGAGACGGTGTTCTCGATGGCCATTACGGCCGCATCGGCCCGGCCTTCCTCCAGGGCGGCGTACAGGCCCTCGAAGGTGTCGCATTCTACAACGGCAAGAGATTCCTCGACTTCGCTCGGAATGACAGAGGCATAAAAAAGACGGGCTGCCTGTTCATGGAAGCAGCCCTTATATCCTTGTATGGCAATGCGCCGGGACATTACACGGTGAGGATGTCCTTCTCCTTGGCAGCGATGATTTCGTCCACCTTCTTCACCCACTTGTCGGTGAGTTTCTGGAGCTCTTCCTCGCCTTCCTTTTCTCCGTCCTCGGAGAGGCCGTCGTTCTTCTGGGCCTTCTTGAGGAGGTCGATACCGTCCCTGCGGGCGTTGCGGATGGTCACCTTGCTGGTTTCGCCCTGCGCCTTGGCCTTCTTGATGAGCTCCTTGCGGCGCTCTTCCGTCAGGGCCGGCACAATGCAGCGGATAATTTCACCGTTGTTAGACGGGGTGAGGCCCACGTTGGCATCCAGGATGGCCTTCTCGATTTTGGCAATCATGGAACGCTCCCAAGGCTGGATGGCGATGGTCTTGGCGTCCGGCGTGGTGATGGAAGCCACCTGGTTCAGCGGCGTGGCGGTGCCATAATAATCCACCATCACGGGGTTAAGGAGGGCCGGAGAGGCCTTACCCACCCGATAATTCTTGAGGTCTTCTTCCAGAAAGTCCACGGCGCCCTGCATCTTGACAGACTGACCGTCCACAATTGTTTTAGCCTGAGGTAACATGGTATTGCTTTTAGTTTATTATTCGCTTTTGTAGTTTGCAAATATAAGAAAAATTTTCGTATGTTTGCACAGATAACAATATTAGGACCTATGTTAAAGAAAATCAGAGTGGTACTGGCGTGGGTGTTCTGGATTGGAATTACCCTGCTGTTACTGGATTTCACGGGAACGCTGCACGCGTACCTGGGCTGGATGGCCAAAGTGCAGTTCCTGCCGGCCGTGCTGGCGCTGAATGTGGGCGTCATTGTGGGCCTGGTGCTGCTCACACTGGTATTTGGCCGGGTGTATTGCTCCGTGATTTGCCCGCTGGGCGTGTTCCAGGATGCCGTTTCCCGCTTAGGAACCTGGAAAAAGAAGGCCCCGTACAAGTATCATAAGGAACTGAAGTGGCTCCGCTACGGGGTGTGGGCCGTGTTCGTGGTGTTGCTCCTTGCAGGCGTGCAGGCCGCCGTGGCCCTTCTGGCGCCTTACAGCGCGTACGGCCGCATGGTGCAAAACCTGCTGCAGCCCATATACCTGTGGGGAAACAACCTCCTGGCCAGCTGGGCGGAACACGCCGGCAGCTATGCCTTCTACACCAAAGAGGTCTGGATGCGCAGTCTGCCCACCTTTATTATAGCCGTGGTTACGCTGGTGGTCATTGTGGCGCTGTCCTTCAAGGGCGGGCGCACCTACTGCAACAGCATTTGCCCGGTGGGCACCACGCTCAGCTTCTTCTCCCGCTTTGCCATGCTGCGCCCCGTCATCGACCATAGCAAGTGCAAGCACTGCAAGGCCTGCGAACTGCATTGCAAGGCCCAATGTATTGCCATTGGCAAGGACTCTGAGCACATTGACTATTCCCGCTGCGTAGACTGCTTCAACTGCGTGGATTCCTGCAAGTTTGGCGCGCTGCAGTACCGCTATGCGTGGGGCTCATCCTCAAAAAAGGACCAAAATAAGGACGAGGGCCGGCGGGCGATGATAGCCGGCACGGTGGCCGTTGTGGGCGCTGCGGCCCTCAAGGGCGTGGAGGCCCGGGCGCAGGCGGCCGCCAAGAAGGTGGACGGCGGCTTTGCCGAGCTCCTTCCCAAACAGGCGCCGGAGCGGGAGATACCCGTGACGCCGCCCGGTTCCGCCAGCGTAAAAGACTTCTATCGGCACTGCACGGCCTGCCAGCTGTGCGTAGCGGAATGCCCCAACAACGTGCTGCGTCCCTCCGGGGACCTGGAGCACCTGATGCAGCCGGAAATGAGCTTCGAGAAAGGCTGGTGCCGGCCGGAGTGCACCCGCTGCAGCGAGCTTTGCCCCGCAGGGGCTATCCGGAAGATTAGCCGGGAAGAAAAGACGCAGTACCACGTGGGCGCCTCCCATGTGAACCTGGAACTGTGCCTGAGCGCCAGCGGGCAGTCAAGCTGCGGCAAATGTGCCCAGGCCTGCCCTTCCGGCGCCATTCAGATGGTGAAAAACGAGGAAACGGGACTGCTCTTCCCGGTGGTGGCAGAGGAGCAGTGCACCGGCTGCGGCGCCTGCGAGCACCTGTGCCCGGTGAGGCCTGTCAGTGCCATTACGGTGAATGGCCGCAAGCAGCATGTTTAAAGATTCTTCACTTCGTTCAGAATGACAAGGACCATGAAAAGAAGAGATTTCATCAAAATATCCGGAGCGGCGGCGGTAGCGGCTGCCTGCGCTCCCAAAGGAACACAGACACGAACCACGGAAGAAGGCCCGGAGCAAATGCTCATGCGGGAAAACCCGGTGAACGGTGACAAAGTGAGCGCCCTGGGCTTCGGCTGCATGCGCTGGCCCATGGTGAAGGACGCCAATGGGAAGGATGTCATCGACCAGGAAGCCGTAAACGAAATGGTGGACTATGCGCTGGAGCATGGTATCAATTACTTTGACACCTCCCCCGCGTACCTGCAGGGCCTGAGCGAAAAGGCCGCCGGAGACGCCCTGAGCCGGCATCCGCGCAGCAGCTACTTCATCGCCACCAAGCTTTCCAACTTTGGCGACCGGAGCGCCAAGGCGTCCATCCAGATGTACCACGACTCCATGAAGCAGCTCAAGACGGACTACTTTGACTATTACCTGCTCCACGCGATTGGCCGGGGCGGCAAAGAAGCCTACCTCAAGCGTTATGTGGAGAACGGCATGATCGACTTCCTCCTCAAGGAAAAAGCCGCCGGGCGCATCCGCAACCTGGGCTTCTCCTTCCACGGCGCCAAGCACGAGTTCGACGCCTTCATGGAGATGCACGACAGCGGCGAGATGCACTGGGACTTCTGCCAAATTGAGATGAACTACGTGGACTGGACCCACGCGGACGGCGTACGCAACGTCAATGCCGATTACCTCTATGCGGAACTGGACAAGCGCGGCATCCCCATTGTTATCATGGAGCCCCTGCTGGGCGGACGGCTGGCCAATGTACCGGAAGGCATCGCCCGCCAGATGAAACAGCGGGAGCCGGAAAAGAGCATCGCCTCCTGGGCCTTCCGCTTCTGCGCCACCTATCCGCGTGTGCTGTGCGTGCTCTCCGGCATGCGCTCCATGGACCCGCTGATGGACAATATCAAGACCTTCGGCCACTTCAAACCCCTTACGGAGGAAGAACTGGCCTTCCTGGAGCAGATGGCCACCCAGATGATGGAGTACCCGCTGGTGAACTGCACGGACTGCAAGTACTGCATGCCCTGTCCCTGGGGCATCGACATTCCCGGCGTGTTCCAGCACTACAACAAGGCCATCACGGAGGGCACGTATGCGCAAAACAGCCGGCAGAAGGACTATGCCAAGCTCAAGAAGGCCTATTTAGTGAGCTACGACCGCGCCGTGGCATCGGTCCGGCAGGCAGACCACTGCATTGGCTGCGGCGACTGCCTCCCCCGCTGCCCCCAGAGCATACAAATACCGCGTCAACTCCAAAGAATTGCGCGGTACGTAGAAGACTTGAAGCAGGATTTGCTTTAGATTTTCACAAACGGCAGCGAGTAGGTGCTGCCTCCGTAGCTGAGCTTAAGGGTATATCGGCCCGGCGAGAGCGATGTCAAATCCAATTGAACGGGATTGAACACGTCTCCTTGCCGGGTTTGCTGTAACACGCACTGCCCGTTGGCGTTGTACACAGCCACAGCCACCAGGGTCTGTTCAGCGGCATTGATGTTCACGGTCATGTCCGATGTCACCACATTGGTACTAGGCCGAACCGGCTGGGTGGGGTCTGTCACGGCCAGCTTGAAGCGAATGGCGGCGCTTTCCCCCAGACCGTCGGTGGCTGTGAGAGTGACCTCCGTCAAACCCGGCGAACGGGAATAGAGGTTTACTTTTCCGCCGCTGGCAGAACTGTATGCGACGGTTTCATCGGCAATGGCAATGGTGCAGGTGAGCTCTTCCTCGTCCTTGTCCTCGAAATAGTCGCTCAGCGTCAGCGTTGTGGCTGCCGTAAGGGACTTGTGGTGAATGTTTCCGGGCGATTTAAGCACGGTGGGAGCATGGTTGGGAAGGAGGGTATAGGCCAGCGTTTCCGTGCTCTCCAGGCCGGCAGGACCGGTGGCCACAAAGACAGCCTCGTAGCTTCCGGCCGGCGCCGCGCGGCCCACAATGGTAATTTCGCCGCTCGCTGCATTGAAACTGAGTGCATCGGACCCGGCAGAAGTGCAGCGGATGGTCGCACTTCCGGTGGCCAGCACGCTCAGAGTACGCGTCTGGTGGGCCTTTACCCGGACATCGGTCTCGGAGAAAATGAGCCGGGGTTCCACGTCGCCGCCGCTCGTCCGGATACCGTATTCAAACGCCACCAGGGCGTCCAGCTTTTTGCCAAGGGGCCTATTGCCGACAAAGGTTTCCAAGCCGCCCAGGAGGATGTCCTTGCAACGGTCGGCCGTAAAGCCGGGACCGCCAAAGTACGAGACAATCAGGGCCGCCACCCCGCTCGCGTGCGGACACGCCATGGAGGTACCCGCCCATTCTACGCCATCGTAACCTGTTGTGGAAATGGAAGGGTCAACGGGAACCGTGCTCCAGATGCTGTTATTTTCCTTCGTTCCTTCGCCGCCGGGCGCCGCTACGTCCACCCAACTTCCATAATTGGAATAAGAGGCCTTCACGAGGTTGTGGTTGTAGGCGCCTACAGACACGATGGGCTCGTACGGGCTCACGAGGTCGTGGTCGAGATTCTCGTTGCCGGCGGCAAAGAAGACCACGCCGCCTTTCATGGGAGAATCCGGCAACTGGTTGCCGTCGTTGTCACAGCCGGCATACTTGATAAAGTAGTCGACGGCCGCCTTAAGGTCCGGCACATCATTGATGCTGGAACTCTTGAACGCGGCCAGCTCCTCGGCGGATATCTCGCCGTCCGGCTCTCCGTCCAGGAAGCCGTCGGCCGTATACCCCCAGCTGTTCTGGCAGATGACGGCGCCATGGTCCGCGCCCCATTTGATAGCGGCCGCCGTTTGCTTGTCACTCGCCTGTTTCTGGCCGGAGTAGATGGCGCAGGACTGAATCCGGACACCGGGAATTCCTGCGGCAAAGTCCCCGCCGGCAATACCGCAAACGCCTTTCCCATTGTTGTTTACGGCGGCAATGGTGCCTGCCACATGGGTTCCATGTCCAAAATCCCCGTCGCCATATTCCGAGCGGATGGAGAGGTCGTAGTTATTCCTGACAAAGTTGTAGCCGGTATGGCCGCTCCCATCGGTCCACAGGTTGGCCTTGAGGTCCTCGTGGGTGGGATCTACGGGCTCATCTACCACGCTCACGACCACGGACGATTTGCCCTTGGTGTAGGTGTTCCACACCTTCTGCACGTTGATATCGGCCCCGCTTGTACTCACATAATGCCACTGTTTGGGAAGATAGGGGTCATTAAAGCCGCGCAGGGAAATCCGATGGCTGCCCCGGGCATACAGCACGCCGGGAACGGCCGCGAGGCCTTCTGCCGCCTTGGTCTGAGGGATATCGGCCCGGAACTGCACGTGATAGAAACGGTGCAGGCCTTCCCGGCGGGTGCGCTCCTCAAACTCGCCGGCATGCGGGAATACACGCTCCAGCTTCTCTACGCCCAGGTCTTGCAGCACGGCGTCCAGCGGGGCCGACTTGGTCACCAGTCCGCCTGCCGCCAGGGCCTCTTCCACCAGGGCGGTAAGCTCATCGTTGAACTGCACGGTGGCGACATTTTTCTCCATCATCTCTTCCACCGCATCGGGAGCGGGAGCCATATTTTCTTTGTTTGCCGCCGAACAGGCCGACAACAGCACCGACAGGGCGATATATGCGAATTTTTTCATGCTTCAAAAGAATGGTGCACAAAGATACAAAAATTGTAAATAATGGGAATATTTAGTACATTTGTAAGCTCAAAAGCGCAAACAACTACATTAATTCTATAAAAACTATGCAAATCGTACAAGTTTTCGGTAGAGAAATCCTGGATTCCCGCGGAAATCCTACCATCGAAGTTGAAGTTACCCTGGATTCCGGTTTTGTTGGTGTTGCTGCCGTTCCTTCCGGCGCTTCCACCGGTGAAAACGAGGCTCTTGAGCTCCGCGACGGCGACAAAAAGCGCTATGGCGGCAAGGGTGTCCTGAAAGCTGTTGACAACGTGAACAAGGTGATTGCTCCGGAAATCATCGGCATGGATGCCACGCAGCAGCGCGCCATCGACAAAGCCATGATTGAACTGGACGGTACGCCTACCAAGAGCAAGCTGGGCGCCAACGCCATCCTGGGCGTTTCCCTGGCCGTTGCCAAGGCTGCTGCCGCAGAGCTGGGCATGCCCCTGTACCGCTACCTGGGCGGCACCAACGCTTATGTTCTCCCGGTTCCCATGATGAACATCATCAACGGTGGTGCTCACTCCGATGCTCCTATCGCTTTCCAGGAGTTCATGATCCGTCCTATCGGCGCCAAGAACGAGGCCGAGGCCGTCCGCATGGGCGCCGAGGTATTCCACGCCCTGCAGAAAGTGCTCAAAGGCCGTGGCCTGAGCACCGCCGTAGGTGACGAAGGTGGTTTCGCTCCCGCCCTGAAGGGCATCAACGACGCCCTGGATTGCATCATCGCCGCCATCGAAGGTGCCGGTTATGTTCCTGGTAAGGATGTTACCATCGCCATGGACTGCGCAGCTTCCGAGTTCTGCTTCAAGGAGGACGGTAAGTTCTTCTACGATTACAAGCAGCTCAAGGACGGCAAGAAGAAAGATCCTCGCGGCCGCAAGCTCTCCACGGATCAGCAGATTAACTATCTCAAGCAGCTCATCAGCAAGTACCCCATCGACTCCATCGAGGACGGTCTGTCCGAGGAAGACTGGGAAGGCTGGGTGAAGCTCACCAAGGCCATCGGCGACAAATGCCAGCTGGTTGGCGACGACCTCTTCGTAACCAACGTGAAGTACCTGCAGAAGGGTATCGAGATGGGTGCCGGTAACAGCATCCTCATCAAGGTGAACCAGATTGGTTCCCTCACCGAGACCCTGGACGCCATCGAGATGGCTCATCGTCACGGCTACACCACCGTTACCAGCCATCGTTCCGGTGAAACCGAGGACACCACCATCGCCGACATCGCCGTCGCTACCAACAGCGGCCAGATCAAGACCGGTTCCCTCAGCCGCACGGACCGTATCGCCAAGTACAACCGTCTCATGCGCATCGAGATCGAGCTGGCCGACGAAGCCCGCTACGGTTACAAGAAACTCCGCTAATCCCGCGAAGTTATTTTCTCCTTCACAGGCTCCGGACGCCCCGGGGCCTGTTTTTTTGCTCGTCTGGGCCGTTCTGGGCCCTGTTTTTGCGTCCCCGGCCGGTGTCTGCAGTCCCTTCCGGTTGTCGAAGGTCCATCCGCTGGACCCTCAGCACCGGTTTCGGCCCCATTTCGGCTCCGAAGGTCCTTCCGCTGGACCCTCAGCGACTGTTTCAAGCTCTGGCAGGAATAAGGGCTGGTCGGCAACACATTGAGAGTCTGCACCTTACGGAAAATCCTCGGCGCAAATGGGGCCGAGGATTATAAGGATATCGG
>Ga0247611_10009085_pt1 | contig 12052 bp, 9 predicted proteins | sample 177DNAGHGhighgp2_FD_192422 | JGI IMG/M metagenome (GOLD analysis project Ga0247611, IMG submission 192422) | Sheep rumen microbial communities from Palmerston North, Manawatu-Wanganui, New Zealand - 1770 DNA GHGhigh gp2 | ecosystem: Host-associated > Mammals > Digestive system > Stomach > Rumen ... | reverse complement strand
AAAACCTGACATCTAGATAATAATGTATTAATAACATGATATCTATTATTAGTAATTAAAAATGCAATAATATCATCTTCAGGTTCTTCTAAGAACTTAAGCATAGTATTTGCAGCAGAATCATTAAGTTTTTCAGCTTCAAGAATAATATAAATCCTTTTATTATCTAATAATGATTTATTATTATATTCTTCTTGTAATTCAAGTAATTGACTCTTCTTAATAATAGAAGTATCAGTAGAAATAACTCTAATATCAGGATAATTATTAGAATCAATTTGTTTAATAATATCGTTATTATTATCAATTTTCTCATATTCACAATTTAATAATATCATTTTAATAAAATCATAAATATACCTTAAATCTTCATCATAATTATCTACTTCAATTAAATAAGCATGAGAAATTTTATTATTTAAAATAACATTATCAATATAATTAATAAAATTTTGTTTTATTAATGACTTATTTCCCATACTATCACTCTATTTCTTTTCTATCGTTAAGTGCTCTTTCCAAAGTAAGACTATCCACATACTCCATATCAGCACCAATTGGTACTCCACTAGCAAGTCTTGTCACTTTAATATTCAATCCTTCTAAGATTTTCTTAATATATAATGCGGTAGTTTCACCTTCAATACTAGGTTTAAAAGCAAATATTATTTCTTCAAATTTCTCTTTATGAATGCGATCTATTAATTTATCAAGAGAAATATCTTCGGGATTAATACCATCTAATGGAGATATTAAACCATCTAAGACATGATACTTTCCATTAAACATACCTAATTTTTCAAATAAGAAAACACTTTTAGTATCAGCAACAACACATAAAATCTTATTATTTCTAAGTGAATCAGAACATATATAACATAAATCATCTTCAGTAAGTACATTACAATTAGAACATTTATGAATTTTTTCTTTAACAGAAACTAAACTTTCTGAAAAGAAATCAACTTGTTCATCATCTAAATCCAACACAGAAAAAGCCAATCTCTCAGCTGTTTTCTCTCCAATACCAGGTAGACTTTTAAATGATTCAATAAGATTTTTAATACTTTCAGGATACATATTAACTAAAATAATCCAGGAATATTACCAAATTTTCCCATCTTAGATTCTGTCATTTTATCTATTTTCTTATTTGCATCATTAATTGCTAAAACAATCATATCTTCTAAAGCTTCAATATCCTCTTTATCTAAAGATTCTGAATCTATTTCAACTTTAACAGCCTCTCTATCACCTTTTAAAGTAACTTTAACAAATGAATTTTCTCCAACAAATTCAGTAGAATCAATCTCTTCCTTTGCCTTCATCATATCTTTTTGTAAAGCTTGAGCTTGTTTTAACATAGCTTGCATATTCATAAAAAATCACTCCTCTATTCTACTTCCACAATATCACTACCAAATAGTTCAACTGCACTACTTGATATTATATCATTTTTATCTAATTCTTCAAATATAAGTTCAGGTTCATCAATTATAGTGTATGGAACATTATTTTTAAGATTTTCAATATAATCATTCTTCAATTTATCCCATAAATCATCACTAATAATAGCAATTTTAATATTAGCATTATTCAATTTATTATAAGTATTTTCAAGTTTAATTAAATTAGCTAGATTAGATTTAACTAAAGCATCAGATTCATAACTTATAATAATACTATCTTTTCCTGCAACTCTAACAGTTGAATCAAGTAAAGAACAAACTAAATAACCAAATTTTTGATCAAAAGAATAATCTCTTAAATTTTCAAAATTATTAAGTATTTCTTTTAAAATAGGCTTACTTGCAGAAGCAAAAGTATTATTAATCCTTGCTTCCATTACTTCATCTATATTAAGTATTTTAGGATTATCATCATCAACTTTTTCTTCAACTTTTTCTTTTTCTTTTTTTGCAACAACCTTTTTAGTATTTGCTTCTTTTTCTACAATTGTTTCTTTTTTAATTTCTTCTTTTTGAACTGAAATATTTTTTTCCACAATTTGTTGATTTGCTTGTATATCAACGTTTTCAATTAATTTATTATCATTAATAAATTTTAAAAATAGCATTTCAATATAAATTTTAGTATTATCACTTTTCTTAATATTAATAAAATTTTCATTAATAGAATTAATTAATTTTTGATATAAATCAATAGAATAATTAATATTATTTTTATTAAGATAATAATCAACAATAGTATTTCTAATAAAATTAATAAGCTGAGTCATAATTTGAATAAGATTCTTACCGCTCTCATTAAACTCATTTATCTTAATAAGAACATTTTCAATTGATCCATCGAAAATATAATTAATAAAACTATTGATATCTTCATCAGAAACAATACCATTAACTTCATTAAAATCATCTATAGTAATCTTTTTATCAGTAAATGAAACCATCTTATCTAAATAACCTAATGCATCACGCATACCGCCATCAGATAATAATGCTATCTTACTAATAACTTCATCATCTATCTTAATTTTTTCTTTTTTACAAACAAAATTTAATCTTTCCACAATTGATTCATTAGATATTTTCTTAAATGAAAAGCACTGACATCTAGAAACAATAGTATCAGGTACCTTTTGTGGATCTGTTGTAGCAAGAATAAAAATAGCATGTTCAGGTGGTTCCTCTAATGTTTTTAATAATGCATTAAAGGCACCAATTGAAAGCATATGTACCTCATCAATAATATATACCTTAAATCTTAACTGACTCGGAACTAATGAAATCTTATTTCTAAGTTCTCTTATTTCATCAACACCATTATTAGAAGCAGCATCTATCTCAATAATATCAATACAATCATTAGAAAATGAATTTTGACAAGCATCACATTTTCCACAAGCTTCTCCATCATTAGGATTCAAGCAATTTATAGATCTTGCAAATATTTTAGAAAGAGTTGTTTTTCCTGTACCTCTTGGACCAAAAAACATATAAGCATGAGAAAAATTATTATTAATAATAGAATTTTTTAATGTTTTAACAATAGGATCTTGTCCAACTACAGAGCCAAAATCTAAAGGTCTATATTTTCTATATAAGGCATGATACATAATACTACCTCCAATCAAGTTTTATTATACCATAATAAAAACAAAGATATTAATTATTTCTTTGTTTTTTAAAGAATTTATTCAAAATTATTTGAGATTTTGTTGGTTCAATATTTGAAATAAAATTAACTCCTGGATTAGTATTATCAGCTTCAAAAATTTTTTTAATAATTTCAGTATTAGTAGAATCAGAATTACTAAGTGCAGAATATACATTTTTAATACGAGCCTGTTTTATTGCACTTGCACACATTGGACATGGATCTAAAGTAACGTATATATCACAGTCTTCTAATCTCCAATTATTTAATGCTTTAGAAGCTTCTTCGATTGCAAGCATCTCCGCATGAGCAGTACAGCAATTAGAACTTTCTTTTTTATTATAAGAAGAACTAATTATATGATTATCTTTAACTATAACTGCACCAATTGGTACTTCATCTATATCAAATGCCATCTTAGCATACTTAAATGCTTCATTCATAAACTCAGTATTCATATATCCTCCATAAATAAAAAATGTGCACATGGAAGGAGGACCTTAAGGCTGCTACCTTCCGATCCTGACCTGGTTCAATCACTTCCATTGCACGTTCTTATTGTATTATAAAGTAATAAATAAATCAATTAAATAATTCTATTTTTTAAATGTTTCACGTGAAACATTATTTTTTTTATCTCTATTTTTATTTCCCGGGAAATATTTTAAATAAAAATTTATTACTCAAATAAAACAATTAAATCATCATATGTTTCACGTGGAACATTATATTTATATCTTCATTTTTATTTCCCAGGAAATATTTAAATCAAGATGTATTATTCAAACAAAGAAAATAATTATATGTTTCACGTGAAACATTAAATATATATCACCTAAATTATTTCCCGGGAAATATTTTTTTACTATCAAAACAATTAAATTTTATATCATGAATCATATATTTCATGTGAAACATTGTAGATTTTTATAAAAAACAAGATTATTGACTGGGAAATAATTATTTCCCAAGAAATATTTTAATGTTTCACGTGAAACATCAAACAAAAAAAAAGAAGATAATTAAATATCTTCTTCTACTTCATTTGTTTCTTCCACAGGAGTTTCTACTTCGTTTTCTTCTTCAGATATTTCGTCTTCTGTTTCTTTTTCAACTAAAGTAACAGTAGAAACTTTTTGATCATCTTTAAGATTAATTAATCTAACTCCTTGAGTAGCTCTCTTTAATGTAGAAACTTGTTCAAGTGGTAATTTAATAATAATTCCACTATCTGTCATAATAATTAAATCTAATGGAGCATTTGGTTGTAAGCACTTTAATGAAACCATTTGACCATTCTTCTCAGTAACATTTAATGCTTTAACTCCCTTACTTCCACGATGAGTTAATCTATATTCATCTATTTCAGATTGTTTTCCATAACCATTCTCTGTAACGATTAATACCATATGACCAGATTCCACAACTTCAGCACCTACAACATGAGCTCCTTCTAGTTCCATACCTTTAACTCCAGAACTACTTCTTCCCATAGATCTAACTTCATTTTCATCAAATCTAACCATACGTCCGTTACTAGCTCCGATTACAATTTCATTTTTTCCACAAGATGGTTTTACGCTTATTAATTCGTCATCTTCACGTAAAACTATAGCAATTTTACCACCTTTTCTAATACTATCGAATTCCTCAATTGGTGTACGTTTAACAACACCATTCTTAGTTACAAATACTAGATATTTAGTAAAATCGTCATCTTGTTTAATATTTAATATCGAACTAATGTTCTCATCTTTATCTAATGGTAATAAGTTAATTATTGGTAAACCTTTAGATTGTCTTGAGAACTCTGGAACTTCATAACCCTTTAATCTATATACTCTTCCTTTATTAGAGAAGAATAATAAATGATCATGTGTATTCATAGATAATATTTTTTCCACAAAGTCTTCTTCATTAGTTGTCATACCTTTAATACCTACTCCACCTCTATTTTGAGTCTTGTAAGTATCACTTCTTAATCTCTTAATATAACCATTCTTTGTAAGATTAATTATTATATCTTCTGTAGGAATTAATGATTCATCTTCAATATATTCTATAGCAGTCATATCAATATTAGTACGTCTTTCATCACCATATTTTTGTTTAATTTCAATTAATTCATTCTTAATAACCTCTAATATTTTTTGTTCACTTGCTAAGATTGATTTTAATTCCTCAATTGTTTTTAATAACTCTTCTAATTCATTTTCAATCTTTTCACGTTCTAATCCAGTTAAACGACGTAATCTCATTTCAAGAATTGCATTAGCTTGAACTTCAGATAAATTAAAGTTCTTCATTAATCCATCTCTTGCTTCTTCATCAGATTGACTACCTCTAATTAACTTAATTACAGCATCAATATTATCTAGAGCTATCTTTAATCCTTCTAATATATGTACTCTTTTTTCAGCAACATCCAAATCAAATCTAGTTCTTCTAATTATTATTTCTTTTTGATAATCAATATATTTAGCAATTATTTCTTTTAATCCTAATGTTTTAGGAACACCTTGATCTAGCATCAAGAATATAATTCCATATGTAGTTTGGAAAGCTGTATGTTTATACAATTTATTTAATATTACTTGAGGATTAGCATCTTTCTTTAATGTAATAGTAATTTTAATACCATTTTTCAAATCAGAATGATAATCAGCAATACCTTCAATTGTTTTATTATGAACTAATTCAGCAACTTTATTCTTTAATTCTAAAGTATTTACTCCATAAGGAACTTCATCAACAATAATATATTGTTTTCCATTCTTTTCCTCAATTGTAGCTTTACTTCTTATAGTAATTGATCCTCTACCAGTTTCATAAGCTTTTCTAATTCCACTATTTCCAAGGATTATCGCACCAGTAGGAAAATCAGGTCCTTTAATATATTTCATTAATTCATCTAATTCAATATCAGGATTATCAATATAAGCAACACATCCATCAACAACTTCACCTAAGTTATGTGGAGGAATATTTGTTGCCATACCAACAGCAATACCTGTTGTACCATTAACTAATATATTAGGGAATCTAGAAGGTAAAACTTCAGGTTCTCTTTCACTTTCATCAAAGTTAGGTACAAAATCAACTGTATCTTTATTAATATTTCTCAATAATTCAAGAGATATCTTTGATAAACGAGATTCTGTGTAACGCATTGCTGCTGCACCATAACCTTCAATATTACCAAAGTTACCATGACCATCAACTAACATATATCTATATGAGAAATCTTGTGCCATTCTAACCATAGCCTCATATATAGAAGAATCACCATGTGGGTGATATTTACCCATAACATCTCCAACTATTCTGGCACTCTTTTTATGAGGTTTATCAGGTGTATAACCAGATTCATACATAGAATATAAAATACGTCTATGAACAGGCTTTAAACCATCTCTTAAATCAGGAAGTGCACGAGATACAATAACACTCATTGAATACTCTAAGAAAGAATCTTGGACTTCCTTAACTATATTATTTTTTTCTAATCTATCCATAAAACCCTCCTAAATATCAAGATTCTCTACGTATGTAGCATTTGTTTCTATAAATTCTCTTCTAGGTTCTACTTCTTCACCCATTAACTTAGAAAAAACTTCATCTGCTGCAATAACATCATCAACAGTTATTTGTCTTAAAATACGTTTATTAATATCCATTGTTGTTTCATTTAATTCTTCAGCATCCATCTCTCCTAAACCTTTCATACGAGCAATATCATATTTAGTATTTGGAGAAAGTGAAGCAATATATTCATCTCTTTCTTCTTCATTTAAAACATATTTTATAGTTTTACCATGCTTTATACAGAATAAAGGTGGTTGAGCAGCATAAACATGACCAGCTTCAACTATAGGTCTAAAGAAACGATAGAATAATGTTAATAGTAAAACTCTAATGTGACTACCATCAACATCAGCATCTGTCATGATAATAATTTTATGATATCTAAGTTTAGATAAATCAAATTCATCACCAATTCCAGTACCAAATGCAGTAATAATAGTTCTAATTTCTTCATTACCTAAAGCCTTATCTAATCTAGCTTTTTCAACGTTTAAAATCTTTCCTCTTAATGGAAGAATTGCTTGAGTCATAGAATCTCTACCTTTAATAGCAGATCCTCCAGCAGAATCTCCCTCGACTAAGAATATTTCACTAATAGTAGCATCTTTACTCTTACAATCAGATAATTTTCCATAGAAATTAGTAACATCTAAATCACCTTTTCTACGAGTTAATTCACGTGCTTTCTTAGCAGCAACTCTTGCTCTACTAGCTGTCATTGACTTATCAACAATAGTTCTAGCTTGATCAGGATTTTCCATTAAAAATCTCTCAAAAGCTTCAGAAAATATTTTATCCGCAATACTTCTAACTTCACTATTACCTAATTTTGTCTTTGTTTGTCCTTCAAATTGTGGATTTGGATGTTTAATAGAAATAATCATTGTTAATCCTTCTCTAACATCATCACCAGTTAGAGGATCATCTTTTTCCTTTAAAATCCCTACATTTGTAGCATATTTATTAAGTATTCTTGTTAATGCTCTTCTAACTCCATCTTCATGAGTACCACCTTCAGGAGTAGTTATATTATTAACAAATGAATAAATTGCTGAATTATAAGATTCATTATATTGTAATGCTACTTCTACATGAATATCTTTCTCTTCTCCATCAACATCTACAATAGTTTCATGTATTGGATTCTTATTTTTATTAAGCATTTGAACATATTCAACAAGTCCGCCTTCATACATGAAAGAATCCTTTTTATCATCTTCTCTTTCATCATATAAAGAAATTCTTAATCCTTTATTTAAAAATGCTAATTCTTTTAATCTAGTTTTTAAGATATCATAATCAAAAACTGTTGTTTCATCGAATATCTCTTCATCTGGTAAGAAGTGTACTGTTGTACCAGTTCTATCTTTATCACATGAATCAATTACCTTTAAATCAGCTTCTGGATGTCCTCCATTAGTATATTTTTGATAATAAACATTTCCATCACGATATACTTTAACCTCTAACCATTTACTTAGTGCATTAACAACACTGGCACCAACTCCATGAAGACCACCAGATACTTTGTATCCTCCTCCACCAAATTTTCCACCAGCATGTAGCACAGTATATACAGTTTCTACTGTACTTTTACCTGTCTTTGGATGAATATCCACAGGTATACCACGACCATCATCTTTTACAATGATACTATTATCCTTACATATTGAAACCTCAATATGAGTACAGAATCCAGCTAAAGCTTCATCAATAGCATTATCAACAATTTCCCATACTAAATGATGTAATCCTCTAGAACTAGTAGTACCAATATACATTCCAGGACGTTTTCTAACGGCCTCTAAACCTTCTAATACTTGAATGGATGATGAATCATATTCATTTTGTACTTTTTCTTCATTCATAATACTACCTACTTTCTTTCAATATTTCCATTTTTTACCATGAAAACAAAAGCATTCTCTACATATTTTTTATTTATATTTCTTAAATCTGTAGTTGTAATGACACTTTGTATATCATACATACTTATTATTTTTAATAACTTATTTCTCTTTTTAATATCTAATTCACTAAAAATATCATCTAATAATAATACTGGACTACTATTACATATATCTTTAAATATAGAGATTTCAGATAATTTAAAAGATAAAATAGCTACTTTTTGTTGTCCTTGAGATCCATAATATTTTAAATCATTATCGTTGTATTGAAATAAAAAATCATCTCTATGTGGACCATATATAGTCATACCATAATTTAATTCTTTCAAATAATTCTTTTTAAAAGTATGTTTCAACTTTTTTCTAATAGTTTCATATTCAAAATCATCAAATTCAATGTTAGGAACATATTTTACTGAAATATTTTTATCCCCAGATATATCTTCAAAGAATTTATTTATATTTATATTGATTAAATCAATATATTCTTTCCTTTTTTGATATATAACAATTGCTTTTTCAATAAGTTTATCCGTAATAATATCAATGTAATTAGTATCTGCAATACTATTATTAAATAGTATTTTTAAATACTCATTTCTTGTTTTTAACAATTTGTTATATTCATTATAAACATTTAAATACTCTTTAGATAATTGAGATAATTGAATATTAAGTAAATTTCTTCTAATATTAGGTGATCCTTTTACTATTTCTAAGTCATCTGGTGTAAAAACAATTACGTTTAAATGAGAAATGTAATCCGCTACTTTCTTAATAATTGTATTATTAATAGATAGTTTCTTACTCTCATCCATTATTTCAACCTTTAATTTTGAAATTACTCTATTATCTTTAACTGTTCCACTAATAGTACTCTTACTTTTATCAAACATAATTATATTAGGACTATTACCAACTCTATGAGATTTTGTAAGAGCAAGAATAGTAATAGCTTCTAACATATTAGTCTTTCCTTGAGCATTATCTCCTACAAAAATATTCATGTTGTCATTAAGTGAAACACTACACTTAGAATAATTTCTAAAATTTACTAAATTAATTTTACTAATTTTCATTATTCACCGTTTAAATAACCCATACGCCTCACCTATCCCCAAAACAGTATTCCTATACATACAAGAATATTATACCACAAATGGCCCCTAAATACACGAAAAAATAAAAAAATAGTCATTTCTAACTATTTTTTCTGTTTCTTAGGATTAGATCTAATCTAGAAGCTCTAGATAATTGATTTTCTATACTTCTAAATGAACAAGGAACTATTATTTCTTTATCATTATCAAAGACTATTTTAGTATTATATAAATCTACCTTTTTTATATTACTAACTCTTTTTAATGATATCCAAGCACAATCTTCAGATTGAGGTGAAGTTGTAGGAAAAATAATTAAATTACCACTATCTTCAACTACTATAGGTACTTTATATTCTGCACCTAAAATTGATTTAGATCCTATTTTTCTACCTTCATAACTACTTCCAAAGTATCTACAACTATCTTCCATTATATTAAATGGCTTATCATGAATAATATATCTATTTTCATCTTCATAAACTAGACTACTATCCTTATCATTTGGCAAAATTGCTAAAGTTCCCCTACTAATCTCATATTTCATAATCAAACAAATCCCCCTTTGAAAACAATTTCGTTTTCTGAAATCTCTTATATCATATAAAATTCTCGAATTTTACCGAATTTTACCGAAAATTCTATACTTATTATTAATATATTGAAAAAAAATAAAATAAAACAAAAAAAAAGAGAATTTTCTCTTTTTTAATATGTTCTAATTGGTAATACTAATTGAGTTAAAGTAGTATCTTCAGTAGATTTTATTAATATTGGTTTAATTTCTCCTACAAAATGTAAATCCACAGTATCTGTTGAAAAACTTTTTAAAGCTTCCATCATATATTTAGCACTAAATGAAATCTTAATATCTTCTTTATTATTCTTCTTAATAGTCATTTTTTCTTCAACTCTACCTATTTCAGCAGAACTACTCTTTAATATTAAAGTATCTCCATTAGTTTCTAATGTAACAATATTCTTTTCTTTATCACTAGTTAAAATACTAACACGATCTATAACATTATAGAAATCAGTAAGATTTGTACTAACAACTAAGAAAGAATCATCAGGTAGTAAATTAGAAGTGTTTGGATAAGTACCATTAATTAATCTAGATTCAAATTTTAAACTACCATTTTTAAATAAGATTTTATTATTAAATATATGTAATTCAACAATCTCATCGTTATCTCCTAAGATCTTAGTAAATTCTAATATATTTCTACTAGGAATAACAATATTATAGTTTTCTTCACTACTCTTATCTAATTCAACAACTTTTCTTGCTAAACGATAAGAATCTGTTGAATTTACTTCTAATATATTACCAGCAATATTAAAGTTAATACCTGTAAGAATTGGTTTACTTTCTTCATTTGAAGTAGCAAAAGCTGTTTGATAAACAATATTCTTAAATAATCCAGCTTTAATATCAATTTTCTTCTTAGATTCTTCTAATCCAATATTAGGATATTCAGATTCACTAATACCATTTAAATTAAATTCACTGTTTTCTGTGTAAATCATTATTTGTAATTCATCAATTACTTCTATATTAATATATTCATCTGGTAATTTTCTTACTATATCTAATATATATTTACCTTGAATAATAATACTACCTTCATTTTCTATTTTAAAATCTTCTTCTTTTAAACCTTCTATAGTAGTTTGAATAGTAATATCATTATCACTTGCTGTTAAAGTTAATTTCTTTTTCTTTAATTCAAATTTTATTCCAGCTAAAACAGGAATAAGGTTCTTAGTAGAAATAGCTTTTGATACTTTAGATAAAGCATCTAATAAAATATCTTTCTTAATTGTAAATTTCATATATATTCCTTCTTTCTTAAAAATTATTAGTATTATAAATGTGGAAAAAGTTGAATACTCAATTTTTCCTTTATATATCGAAGTTTTATTAACTTTTTCTTGTGGAAAAACTGTTAAAAACTTTATTAATTTTAAACAACCCCTATATCTTTCTTTAATTTTTCTATAATATTAGCTAAATCTTTATTAACTTTAATTTCATTTTCAATCTTTTCTACTGAATGCATTACTGTTGAATGATCTTTTCCACCAAATTCTGTGCCAATCTTTGGAAAAGACTCAGTAGTCATTGTTCTACATAAATACATAGCAATTTGTCTTGGAAATGATATATTAGAACTTCTTTTCTTACTTCTTATATCTTCAACAGATATTTGAAAGTATTCAGAAACTATCTTTTGAATTCTATGAACATCATCTTTTTCAACAATACCAACACTTATTTCATCTTTTAGTGCATCAATTGCTACATCTAAATTAATTTCTAATCCACCCATTATT
>Ga0247611_10009083_pt1 | contig 12053 bp, 9 predicted proteins | sample 177DNAGHGhighgp2_FD_192422 | JGI IMG/M metagenome (GOLD analysis project Ga0247611, IMG submission 192422) | Sheep rumen microbial communities from Palmerston North, Manawatu-Wanganui, New Zealand - 1770 DNA GHGhigh gp2 | ecosystem: Host-associated > Mammals > Digestive system > Stomach > Rumen ... | reverse complement strand
TGCGGCATAGACCGCAAATGTGCAGTGTTCAATGATGAACTGGGTAATAATCAATACGAGCCTCTGTATGAATTGGCTAGCAGCAAAATCTGTCGTAAGACCCATGTGGACATTCTGACTAAGGCGCAGATAAACATGTATGCAGCCGGATTACATCATGAGGGCAGTGATGCGGTGAATCACTATACTCACATGGATATGAAAGACCGTTTCGTGTTGATGTGCTATGCGTATAAGCAGCCGTTGTATTATGTAAACAAGGATTTAAAGATTGTAGAGTAAGGTATGGCAAAGAATAGTTTAGACGAATTTTATAAGAGTTTAGATAAAGAATATGGGAAGTCTATTGAGGAAAGGAATGTTGATTATATAACATCACTGCTCAAACTGAGAGAACAACCAGACGGAACAATAGACGACAATATCCAGCCTCCCTCTTTAGAGTCTACGGCACAGGTAATTATCTTGATTATGACAAGACACGACATCACTTATGATCAGTTCTGCGAAAAAGATAAAGGTTATAAGCGTGTAATTGAGTATATATTCATACGTGGTGTCAAGCATCGTGATGAGATTGTGAGTTATCTCAAACAATTGCTAAGTAAGTCCTTCCCCGGTCTTGGTCCGAAACTGGTGTTGGGCTTTATTAGGTTGTTTGACCAGTTTATCCCCAAAAGTACTAAAGATAAACCCACTTCATTCCTAAAAGTGATTCAGTTCCCAGAAAAAGCAAAGGAGATTATGGACACCCTTCATTTTATGACTAATGGTGAAATAGGGAAGGGAGCAGCGCTGGTGATGTTAGTAGCGTGTGAAGAAGGTCTTATAAAAAGCTGTAGGTATGAAGATATAAAGGAAGAGTTTCCATCTATAAGACAGAAAGCATACAACAAAGATCTTCCATTGCTACGCGACAAGACCCAAGAGGACTTAAAGATCCCCATTAGGGCATCGTTAAGAACGAGAATCGGTTATACCAAGAAAGAAGATGGTCGAATCGTATTCAAAAAGACATCTATGTCGCCACGAAACATGCTGTTTCAGTTTTGGCGATGGGTGATGTCGTTTTTCTACTAACTCATTTGACGAGTTGTTCATATTAAGGTCTGTAATCTCCTGGTTACAGGCCTTTTTTGTGCCTTCTTGCGTTAAAACCGATTAACAGAAGTAGCTTTCGGTAGTCGGCTACCGCAAGCTACTCAAAATAAATCAAGCGTATTTCAAAAAGTTGTACTTTCGCACCGTGAAATCGCTGCAAGCCTCATTGCAGAGGATGGATCCCGGTAGGTGCGAGGTCAATGTCTGACCGTGAGGATCGCCAAAAGAACCTGCCATATTTGAGTAATGAAGTCTATAGCAATGTTAGACGATTCACAGTCGAATACTGTGGTGATAACAACTGTTGGTATCTTGAAGTCAGCCTTTCTTGAATGGGCCGACGAACTTGCTCAGTCCCGAAAAGAAGCTGAGAGAGACGTGATGATTGACGAGGCTGTAGTGATTAAACGACTGAGAAAGAGTAGGGCTACTCTATGGCGATGGAATGCTAGTGGCTACTTGCCCTGTTATAAACTGGGTGGCAAGAATCAGTACAAGCAATCGGATGTTGAACGAATTGAGAAAGGATTGAAGTGATGGGTATCTATGACTATATGAACCATTTCTGGTTTGAGAACGAGAACGATCCATGTTCATTGAGTGAGACCTCTCTCTACTTCTATCTGCTCTATGAAGCCAACCGTCAGCACTGGGTAATGCCTTTCAAGGTCAGCACCCAGATGCTGGTGGCACGGCTGAACACTTCCAAACAGAACGTGATGAAGGCAAGGGAAGGACTCAGGAAGAGGGGGCTGATAGGCTTGTCAAAAGGAGAAGGCAAAGGCAAGCCTGCCCTTTACACACTTCTTCTTTTGGAGACACAATCACAATCGTTGTCCCCAACGATGACTCAGATGTTGCCTGAAACGTTGACGTCAAAGTTGTCCCAACCGTTGCCCCTTTCCAATATAAAAGAAGAAAACAATAAAGAAGAAGTGAAAGAAGACAATTCTCCCTCGCCCAATTCAAATATTGTGTTGACTCTTTCTGAACTGAAGGGAAAACTGATGGATGACTGTTCCTGGCAACAGGACTTGTCCTTGCAACTTGCCAAGAATGGGATTAATCTCAATGCAGAAGCGTTGAGTAAAGAACTCTCAGACTTTTTTGATATGCTGGAGCATAAGGGCTGTAAGGGAAAAGAAGAGGCGGATTGCCGCCAATATGCGTTCAATTGGATCAACTATAATCACAAGAACAAGAATCATGGAAAAGAATCAAAGTGTTTTGGAAAAGCTGGCTCGGCTGAGATCTCAGCTAACCGTCCGGAAGACTACAACGGGATTTGCTAAGTTCCCAATGTCAACTGAGGAGGCAGCCGCGTTTATTGATACGGCATTGAGGTTAGGAGTGGCAGACCGTGGCAAGGTGTTCATAGACAGCAGCGAACTGCAAGGCTATATACTTCGGATAGCAGAGTTGTTCACCAAGCCTACGGCTAAATTCGGCATATTGCTGTGTGGTGGTGTCGGCAATGGCAAGAGTTCCATGATGATGGCTTTGCAGAGGCTTCTCCTACATCTTGAGATACCGCTGAAAGATAACAAGTCGTGTAACTGCTATACTTTGACGGTTGAAAGTGCCAAGTTCATCTACAATCAGGTCACTGTTGACCCTAAAGGATATGCAGAACTTCAGGAAACCAATATGCTTGGCATCGATGATTTGGGGGAAGAGGAAACGGCACTGATGAACTACGGCAACCGAATCACTCCTGTGATTGATCTGTTATCATATCGCTATTGCAGGATGCTTTTCACGATGGTCACGACTAATCTCACTCCTGCGCAGATACGAGCGACCTATGGTGACAGAATAGCAGACCGCTTCAATGAGATGATGCTTATTCTTCCCTATCGTAGCCCATCGTTCAGGACACCACAGACGAATGGTGCAAATGCAGAAGTGCAATGAAAGACTACTGCTGCGCAAGCCTTCTACCTTCATCCCGTCGGAAAAGCCGTTCTGCGCTTTACACTGTGCGCAGCCCGACTGTTTCCAGCGGAAATCAGGTAGCACACTAAGGGTTATGTCAACCCTTGTGTGCCAGAGTGACCTCTCTGGACTCCGCTCAGGCTCTGCCTAAGTACCGCGAGGGGAGCGGCTTCTCCCCTTCGAACCCTACCGCTGGAGTGACCCTCCCCAGCCCCCGCTTAGGACTTTCTGCCCTAAGAACCCGACCAAGGAGAAGCGTTCTCCCTGGACTCTCTAATCAGAAAGACTGCCGCCAAGGCATCTTCTGAATTAATATAATACTGAATTATATCAATTCTGAATTTATACAATTATGGCTAAGAAAACATCCATACATATATGCGCTGCAAAATATGGTGCCGAGAAGCACAACAGACGCGAGAAGGAGATGAAGCATGTTCATCCCGAGTATTCACACCTTAACAAAAGTTGGGAAGCTGAGGACTTCAAGTCTGTGGCCGATGAAATCCGTAAGGCTAAGGAACGCTATTCCAGCCATCACTTCTGCCGTAAGGCAAAAATTGATGAAAATGGAAAACAATTGACAATGCCTGCTTACGACAACAAGACAGATGCCCCAATAGTTGACCCTATATCTGGACTTCCCAAACTTGTTCCTGTATGGGAGCAGGATTTGTCGAAACCCAAGAAAATGCCGAAGAACGCAGAGCCTGTTCGTGAAGGAGTAGCCGCTATTACAGAGTCCACGACAATGGAGCAGATGAAGTCACTCGCAGAGCAGATAGAGCAGCGTTGGGGTATCAAGACCAAAGCCATATATGCTCATCTTGACGAAGGACATGAGCATCTGGTGACGGACAGGGATCATCAGCAGGGCAAGTATCTCGATTCTGCGGAAGGCTCTACCATCTTTCTATGGAACTATCATGCTCATTATGTTTTTGATTGGACTGACCATGATACCGGCCAGTGCATCAATCTCAATCGTCATGACATGTCGGAACTTCAGGACATGTTGGCTAATACCCTTAAGATGGAACGTGGGAAGAAAAGTGACAAGAAATGGCGTGATGCTCATACTTTCAAGGCTGAGCAGGAAACCTTACGAGCAAAAGAAGTTGCAGAATACACGGAGCGTAAGAAAGCGGAATCTCTGCAGATACAGAACGCTATTGAGGCAGGCAACAACAAACTGAGCAAACTTCAAGAGGCTATTGATGTATTGCTATCTGTAACCAGCGTGCCAGAAGAGGAACTGGAGGCAGTACCCTTTGCAGAGATGACCTTCTCCTTCCAAGGTTCTAAAGAGCCGTTGACCGTTAAAGACCTTATCAACCTGACATTGTCGCGACTCGACAAGGAAATCAATACGCCTATTCCCTTGTTGAAGCGTGATGAATGGCAGAAGGAACGCACCGCCAAGGCTAAAGAGATTATAACCATCCTTCAGAGCCAGTTACTCAGCGTCTCGAAACTACAGAAGAGGAAAATCAAAGATGTTGGCAAGAAGATGTACATAGATGTCAAGCAGAAGATTGCTTTAGCGGTCGAGACGGATAAGGAGAATATGGCTTTGAGACAACGTATCTCAGAACTCGATGAAAGAGCATTAGCCCGTGAGAGAAGTAGAGCAGATGCAGCAGAACAGAAAGCCCAAGAGCAGACGATGAGAGGCAATCGTGAAGAGAAGAGAGCCAATGAAGCAGAAAGCCGTCTTTCTGATATAGAGCGTTTCATCCGTTTGTCAGGTGCCTCAGAGGCATACGAGCATTGGAACTTTCTCCATGATGTTGTCAAGAAAGCGGCTCAGGCTCTGGCAGATTGGGCCCATAGTACAGCATCCATCTTCAATCATGACGATGAACGCACTATTGGCCAGGGCATCATTGCCCAATGCCAACTTAACGGTCTCAATCCTTGCCAAGAGTCTGATCGTATGAAGGCTGCAAGCAGTATAGCTGATATGGCGGATTCCATTGTTGGCAGTATCGGCAGATTCCAATGGGACATTGCTGTAACACGTATAGGCCAGCTTGCATCAGAAATGAAACTCTCAACAGGTGGTCAGTCCATTGGTGGCAGTAATGGCAATGCTGACGAGCTGACAAATTGGAATGGAACAAAAAAGAGAGGCTTGGGAATATAGTTTTCTTGTACTTACCATTCTTTAGCGGGTCTGTTTGCGATAACAGACTCGCTAATTTGCTAAATTTACGTAAATACAACCTCAAATCAACAGATTTTTTCCAATTCTTATAAGAAATTGATAATAATTCACTATCTTTGCAGAAGCTATAATTTAGAAACTACAGATGGAAGATATTAATCGCCTAAAATTACTACTCGTGGAAAAAAAGAAAACGAGCAAATGGCTTTCTGAGCAGTTGGGTATTACCCCATCAACTGTATCTAAGTGGTGTACCAATACCTCACAGCCAGATATGGAAACGCTGGCAAGAATCTCAAAGTTATTGAAAGTTGGCGTGGAAGAATTGTACGATAAGAAGTTCTTGGACTCTGTATAATATCGCTAAGTACCTTTACATGGATGTGAGGAAGTTAATTAGATAAGTCCTGAGAATTTATAATTTCAATCTATATGGAAGTATTAGAAGCAATAGGAGGAATTACTATTTTCTTTCTTGTAATATATTTGTTAATATCAAATGAAGATAGAAAGAAAGAAGCATACAAACGCTATGTCGATTTTTTAGGATTAGGAGATGAAAAGTTACTATTCAACGAATACTTCTCCCAGAACAAACATATGGCTTATGAGCAGGCTGTAAGAAAGTTCTATTCAAAAGCTACTAATTTTGAGCGAGCAAATAACCTAATGAAGGAACATTTGGAGACAATAAAAGAAAGCGATGATTTAGAAAAGAAAAAATATACGATAAAAAGAGTCTTTGCATATGAGTATGAGGACTTTTTCTATTCATTATTTTCTCCATACGCAAAATATTCCAATCTTACAGGATGGTCGATATATTCTGATTCCATTCCGAAAGAATATATAATTAACAAACTTGCAGAATGGAAAAAGGTTAGTATTAATGAAATAGGTGATTTGTTTGAGAAATGTATTGAAAATGAACTAATCCATGGTGACTTTAAGGAACTATCTATAAAAATGCATTCCCAAGATCATTATTCTTATAAAAATTATTGTTTGGGTTTAACATTAACTCGTTATGCCAATATTATCAGTGACTCAGATATGAATATTCACAAATGGATTGAAAAGAATGGTCAAAGAGAAACATTGGAAGAGTTAAAAGAAGAAATTAGTATGATGGCAAATGATAATACACTAACGAATAGTATTTGGCAGATAAATCAAACTAGTTCAAAAATAAGTGTCTCCTATGCTGCTTTTTGTAAAGAGAGAGGTGTCCCAGTTGTTCATAGGTATAAAGAAACAAATATGTCTTTTCTAAATTTCCGAGATGCAGATGGTGAAGAAACTATCGTAATTCCCTCTTTATCAAAACTGACTCTTGTTGATTTCTCAAAATCTCCAGATGAAATTGCGAAAGCTATAGTAGACCATGCTGAAGACCTAATTGTATTATATGGAAATAGAGAGTCTGACGGTTCTCCAATTTATAATTTGGCAGACAAATACACTTGAGCGCATCTGGGATCTAAGTTAAGCGTGCAGTATTTCTGATGCAAAAAATAATATAAATGAGTGTCGAAAGAATATAAACTGATTTAAATTATTAAGAATGGCAATATTGAATACTAATTGGATATGGGTAAAGGCAAATAGCCATGCAGAGGATATAAACCAATTAACAGAAGACGAACGTTATTGGGATGGACCAAAACTCTGTCCAATAATATTCCCTTTGAGATTCTCTTCTGTATTAGATTGTCTAAAAGAATCAGATATACCTCTTGAGACTATTACAAAATTGAAAATCTCTGGAACTATTAATTCTGTTGATATCAGAGTACTAAGAGAATTATCAGGCATAGGCTCTTTTTTATCTTATCCCTGGGAATACTACGAAGGGGAGCCTCTTCATTTTGATAGTTTTGATAATCACCTTATAGCATTAGATTTGTCTGATACCGAAATTATTTCAAATCAGTGGTATAGACGCATTGATAGTTATGATAAACATGGCTTTTGGTCTATGGGCATATTCGGAAACAAAGAGTTTTCTGATTATTGTCATCCTTATGAATTGGACGATTGGTTTATTGGGAGTACAACACTAGGGCACCTTGTTTTACCTTCTAACATTATTCGGGTAAATAGTATTCCATCAATCAAAAATCTCTATGCAAAACCTGATAGTGTGATAATTAAAGATGCTCTTTGGGAAAAAGCCGGTTTGTCGAAACCTATTATTAGGAAAATAGAAGAACTGATACAATCAGATGACAACAATAATAGAATTAGCAATATTATCATATTGGATAAGCATAATGACAAAAAACAGCATATGGCCAACAATAAAGAGAAAAGCGAGGAGCCCCGAAATTCCAATACTGGCTTATATGATGAAATAACAGTGGAAAATACAAAGGCAGAACAAATATTTAAACAGGCAAAAAGTATTTGTGAAGGGGGAGAAAATGTCGACAAAAGCCTAATAGACTCTCACAAAGCTTTTCTATTGTTTCAAGAAGCAGCCCAAATGGGAAATGCGGATGCCCAATGTTGTTTAGGGTGTTGTTATCGTAATGGGTATGGAACACAAGTTGACCATCAAAAGGCGAGATTTTGGTATGACAGTTCTTCAAACAATGGATGTTTAAGGGCATTACGCCATATTGCTCAAACCTATATAAATGGGCAAGGTGTACCTCAGAGTTATGAGAAGGCGGTGGAATGGTACACGAAAGCAGCTGAACAGGGTAATGCCATCGCTCAATTCAATTTAGGCTTTTATTATGCAAAAGGCCAAGGCGTTCCTCAGAATTATGAGAAAGCTGCGGAATGGTATACAAAGGCAGCAGAGCAGGGTAACACAAAAGCTCAAATAAAATTAAAGGAATTAGGGGATCGTTATTATTATGGTAAAGGAGTTCCCCAGAATTATGAGAAAGCAGCAGGTTGCTATTTAAAGGCTGCTGAGCATGATGCCATTGTTCTATATAATTTAGGCTGTTGTTGTCTAAATAAAGGGCCTAAAGGCCGCGAAGAAGCTGTATATTGGTTCGCAAAGTCTGCCATTCTGGGGAATGTAACCGCCCAAGGAATGTTGGACTGTTGTCAAAATGCTCCCCATATTTATGAGAAAGCAGTGGAAGTATTCACAAAGGCTGCAGAAGAAGGAAATGCTATTGCTCAATTATATTTAGGTGATTGTTATGCAAAAGGGCTATGTATTCCCCAAAACTATAAGATAGCTGTGTGTTGGTATGCACTATCTGCTATTTTAGGGAATGCCAATGCTCAATATAATTTAGGCTATTGTTTTGAAAGAGGACAAGGCATTCTCCAGAGTTATGAAGGGGCTGTGTATTGGTATTCAAAGGCCGCTGAACAGGGTCATTCTGCGGCTCAAAATGAATTGGGCAATTGTTATAATGATGGGAAAGGTGTCCCGCAAAGTTATGAAAAAGCACAGGAATGGTACATTAAGGCTGCTAAACAAGGGGACGTATGGGCTAAAATGAAGTTAGATCCTCATTATGCAAAAAATAATGATTCAAAGGTTGCTACAATAAGCAATAACGATGTGATTAATATAGACAAACGCTATGATAAAGGGACAAGTGTTTATCAAGGGATCAATTTAGACCAACAGACTGTAATCAAACTGTACAAAGGCCATCATCTTGTTCTTGCACCTCCTGGTTGTGGAAAGACGCGCGTTTTAGCAGAGCGAGTGATGAATGCCATAGATAATGGTTTTAAGGTGGAAGATATGCTTTGCCTGACATTTACCAATCGTGCGGCACGAGAAATGAAAGAGAGAATCGATAATCGTATAGGAAACGAAATTGTCGATAACTTGTTTGTGGGAAATGTGCATCACTTCTGTTCGACTATGCTTAGAGAGAACAAAGTAATAGTGCAGAAAACGACGATTATTGACGATGAAGAGAAGAGTGTAATTATCCGTGATATCATTAGGCGTTGTTTTAGACTTGATTTGGTTAATGTCGAAGAATACTATAACTTTCAACATTTATTGCATCAAGTAGAGCATAATCACCCCGAAGATATTATTGTTCGGCCTGAATTGAAAAGACATTTTGAGGATGCCAAGTTTATGAGGATTGCAAGAGAATATACCTCATATAAAAAGAAATATGACTTGTTGGACTTTGAGGATTTGTTGCTTTATGGATATGATTATTTGATATTACATCAAAATGAAGTTAAGCGCTACTCATGGATACAGGTTGATGAAGTGCAAGACTTAAATAGGTTGCAATTGGCTATTATTGAGTTGGTTACAGCACCAAATAATCCATGCGTGGTATATCTTGGTGATGAGCAGCAAGCTATTTATTCGTTTATGGGAGCCAAACTTTCGACCTTGTCATATTTGAAGGATCAATGCCAAGGGAACATTCATCACTTCCATGGAAACTATCGTTCTCCAAAATATTTGCTTGATATTTTTAACCAATATGCAGAGATCAATCTTCATGTGGACAAGGATATATTGCCACAGGCACAGGGAGAGAATGCTGATTTACAACAACCACAAGATGCCCTACTGATGGAGTCTTGTGAACTGCGAGAAGGATTCGACGAAAATGATTTCTGTGCTTACGATATGGCCGTTGAAAGGGCATTGAGTTATAATGATGGCAGAACAGCCATATTGACTTACTCTAATAAAGACTGTGATAAAATCAGTGAGCGACTGGCACGTAGAAAAGTAGAACACTTTAAGATTTCAGGAACTGATTTCTTATGGACAAAAGAAGTGAAACTCATATTTTCACATCTGAATGTGTTCACCCAGCCTGAAAACATCATGTCGTGGGCAAATATATTGATGGGCATTGGGGTATGCCAAAAGATGGAAACAGCCCATCAGTTGATAACTGAAGCAAATAATGCCTGTTTGAGGGGGAATGATTTGTTGGATGATGCAAGACGGAACCTCATTAAGAACTTTATTCACGACTATCCTAATGAGTTTGTTATTTTTGATACAGAGACAACTGGACTTGATGTCAACAACGATGATATTGTCGAAATAGCAGCAATCCATATTAGTAACGGTATAGTTGTAGATGAACTGGATCTGATGCTTTATACTGATAAAACAATTCCTCTCATGTTGGGAGATATTGAGAATCCACTTCCTGATGAATATAAAAAGCGAGAGAAAATGGACAGGAAAGAAGGACTACTTATGTTCCTCAATTGGGTTGGAAACACACCTGTCTTGGCTCATAATGCAAAGTATGACTATCAGATATTGGACGCAAACCTTCAGCGTGATTGTAGAATTGATGATCTTGCCAAGCGTTGGATAAAAGTTCATGACTCCTTAGCAATAACGCGAGTTGTTGAGCCCGACCTCAATTCCTATAAGTTAAAAGATCTGCTGGCAACATTTAATCTGCAAGGGAAGAACTCACATCTTGCCATTGATGACGTGAAAGCCACCAAGAGCCTTGTTGACTACTGCTACAAGAAAGCAAACCATGTCTTTATCCTTCAAAATGAATTTTATGCAAATCACAGAGAAATTATAGCCAAGATTAAAGAACAATATGGTGAACTATATAGGCATACGGAATTACTATTGTCAAAAAAGGCAGAGGAAGGAAAAAGAAATCTACTTGCTACTGAGACGGAATATGCCTATCATTATTTTACGGAAAGAGGCTTTATAGAAGAATTGGACAAGATGAAATACTTACTTCCGTTCTTGTCAGAAGACTTTATTCCTAAGGAAGCGAACCTTTCACTTAGGCAGCTTCTAGATAAATATATGATAGAGTTGAATACCTTGCGAGAATCTGATTTGTGTGAGAGCAAAAGCTTGAAAGACAAAGTAAAAGTGTATATATCTACTGTACACAGAGCAAAAGGACTTGAGTTTGAGAATGTCGTAGTTTTCGATGTGCGGGACGGATTCTATCCCTTCTATGAATGGAATAATATTCTCAGAGATTCATCCGATCCCAAAGAAAGGGAACGAGCAAAACAGGGGATACAAGAAGATGCCCGTAAACTCTACGTAGCCATTTCGCGTGCAAAGAAGAGGCTATGCATCCAATATCCAAGAAACAATACTGGCTATGGGAAATTTGGTTGGTATCAACATCCGGCAAATGTCTCTCCATTTGTAACCTGTATATATCCCATGTTCAAATAATTAATTCTCACTGACAAATTGCAAAGAAACTAAAACTGTAAAACATATGAGCGAATTACAACTATTTTTCTGGGGGATAAATGCTGCAATAATCTTTGTGGTATTATTCGTAGTATTGATAATTGTCTTATGGATAGTCAATAAATGGATTTTGAAAGGAAAGATCAGGCTGCTATATAGGATACTGATTTCTATAGGCATCCCCCTGATACTAATCGGCTGGGATTACTACAGTACTAATAGTTCGTTCTACAGTTCTTCCAATATGGACAAACTCTTGGATGACATTGGGACAGGAATAACTCTGCCACCTTATGAGATAACAAATTATAAGAATGAGCATGTTATGGCTGATGACTTCAAGGATATTTATCAAATGGTATTTAAGGATGCCAACATAAAATCCATGATTTCTATTCTTGATAGTGTGTGTAGTGCCAATGAGAATTGGAAGAAAAGAGGTGACGAATATCTCTTTAATTCTTTAAACTATGAGAAAGAGTTTAATGACTCTCTTATTGTCTGTCCAAACAAAGGGACGGCTACTTTTGTACGTTATATGTGGTAGCGTTTAATAAACGAACTAAAGTTTCGCAAGTGATGGCGCACCTGCATAATTTAACATAAAATAGGAATAAAAAAGGCTTCGAAGTTTGCTCAACTCACTGAAAATGAGTAACTTTACAATCGCCAAACAGTAAAGTACAA
>Ga0247611_10009082_pt1 | contig 12054 bp, 26 predicted proteins | sample 177DNAGHGhighgp2_FD_192422 | JGI IMG/M metagenome (GOLD analysis project Ga0247611, IMG submission 192422) | Sheep rumen microbial communities from Palmerston North, Manawatu-Wanganui, New Zealand - 1770 DNA GHGhigh gp2 | ecosystem: Host-associated > Mammals > Digestive system > Stomach > Rumen... | reverse complement strand
CATATACCATTATATTTCAAAGAACTATTTATATAATAATATAGTTAATTAATTTAAATTATTCAAACAAACCAATTCATATTTTACACTAAAGATGTAAAATTTTTCTTGGTTTAATTTTTATAAATAAATTCAATATTTATTTTTTTAATTTAATATTATAACATCTCCATCTTTTAAAGTATCACACATCTTATAAGCTAAAAATGTAACCAAATCATTAGTATTATATTTTTTAACTTCGGGATATTCTTCTATAAGTTGTTTAAGTGATTTATATAACTTTAATAATTCTGATGTGTCTAATTTTTCTTCCATAATATCATTTATTTTTATATTTTTCCATAAACATTTGCAAAGCTTCATATTTATTATCGATGGGTTCAATATATGATAAGATTAATTTCTTATTGAGGTTTTCGATAGTCCTTATGAAATTATTTGCAATCATCTCATCATCACAATACCAAGTGTCAACATATATCTCGAACTCTTGTCCAGATTCTAACTTAACTGTACAATTATCGCCTTCAGAATATCCGGTACCACATGAGCAACCTTCTGGGGCAAAATGATTCTTAATATTTAATTCTATTATTTTATTCATAAATTATATAATATTATTTATAAATTCAATTATATTATCAGCATTATATTCTTTTAATTTTTCTTTAAAAAAATCTATACCATATTTATTATTAATATCTTTTAACTTTTCTTTTGTTAAAGATGTATAATATATTCTATTTACTTTTTGTTCATCATTAATTAATAAATAATAATCTGTATAATATTCTAAAATATTTTTTATTTTATTAATTATATTATTTATGTATCTTGATTTTTTATTTATATTAATTCTTATAATACCCGGAAAATAATGTTTAAATATCCAAAATGGATTATTTTTTTCATTATTATAACCAATATAATCCATTACAAAATATGGTTTTGATTCTATGATTATATTTGAATTAATTTTTTTTACCAATTTTTGAATTGTATTAAAATATTTTTGTTTCATATCCCAACATCTTTTAATAATTTAATATTATATTTTACTTCATTATCAGATGAATATTTTCTTATACAATCACTAACTATATCTGATTTGATATCATAATCTTTCATGAATTCTCTGAACTTATCTTCAAACTTAAAATTCTTCTTATTTTTCTTGATATATTCTTGAACTCGAGGATCATCTTCTGGTAAACAATTATAATCCTCAATTTTAGAATGTGAACCTACTTTATACATTTTAAAATTAAATTCTCCATCTGGCTGATCATATTTACGATCTTCCATACCTAAAATTACTGCTGATCCAATAGTATCGTCATAATACTTAAAATAAATGCGATCTCCAATATTTGCCATAATTTTTAAATTCTATTATATTTTAAGTTAATAATTATAATATTAATTGCTTTAGCAAATATATTTATCTTTAAATAAATTAAATACAATATAAATATAGAAAAAATAGAAATAATTTCAATTTTTTAGTTGGTTTTTTCAAAAACCCATAGAATTATTATGAAATATTTCAAATATCATTCAGGTAATTTCATCCACCACTTAACATGTGTCTTATTCATCCAAGCGAAATGTCCATCATGAAATTTGTTTGTACAAACTTCATGTTCATTGCAATCCATCATAGTAATATATAAGCCATCTTCAGTTGGATATTCATTTTCATTTGGATGTCTTGGAAATTTCACAACACATGTCCAAGGTAATGATTCAAGATTTTTTGCACACTTTGGATAATGCTCATTGATATATTCTTGTATAACATCATTATTTGGATAGTGTTCATATTTTGACTTAAATGTCTTGGATATAGAACCCATTCCAAATTTATCAGCATCTAATTCAAATCCGGCATTGATTTTTAAAATGCTATAAATCTCTTCAATAGACATAAATTTATAATTTGTTATTGTTTAATGCTTTAATTACTTCATCCCAATCTGTTTCCGCTTCAAACCCAAACTCATTATCAATACCGACACTAAAAAATGGTTTTTCGTCAAAACAAGCAATATCAGTATTTTCTATTCCTTGAACATTTTTATTAAATGCATCAATATTTATATTATCTTTATATAATTGTAAAATATATTTGACTTTATTAAAAGTTGAACTCCATAGAATTATTTTGATATCGGGGCGTTTTGACATCAATTGTAAGGCTTCTTTAGCTTTTCCAAGATATTCAAAATTTTCTGTATTATTATATGTTCCTTTAAAAATTGTATCATGAATATCTATCAGAAATACAACATATTCCCAATTACGTTGTCTTGCCCTTTCAAATGCATTATGAATTGCTTTTTGAATATCCATAACCTTCAAATATTTTAATTTTCTTCTAAAAATGAACTAGTTTCATCAAGTTGACTTAAGAAATTACGACAAATATTTAATTCTGGATGTGAATAATAGGGATTACTATTATCATATCCCGACGCTTCTAAATAAGCAATATGAGATTCAAGAATAGTTATTAAATCTTTTTTATTTCCATATAAGTAAATTTCATCCATCATATTATTTATAATTCATTTTAATTTTGATAATAATGTTATTATAGTAATTGATTTAGGAATAAAATTAGATAATATACCATCAATACATTGACTTATTGTTTCTCCTGAAGAAATAGTATCATCTAATAACAAAATATCTTTATTGTCAATATATTGTCTTAAATTTTCATCATTATTTGAACTAATATATTTAATATATTTTAAAAATTCTTTATTGATATATTTAGCCTCAAATGATCTTCCTTTCATTCTTCTAAAACTTCTATTTATTTCTTCTAATACTCTTTCATAAGAATTTCCATAATCATTCCTAAGCTGTTCTTTATCTATTAAATCATCATCAATTATTTCTTCTTTAGATAATTTTATAAAATATTCATTAATTACTTTATCTGCATTAACTTGTTTAGAAATAACTTTCATAAACTTCTCATTTAAATTAGATGATGAAGGTGTAATAATTATAGTATCATATTTAGAATTAATTTTTTTACATATTTCTAAAAATCTTTTTATGTATTTATTTATTTCTTCATTAGTTATTTTAAATTTCCATCCATTTTTATTTTTTAATGCATATATAAATGGGTTTCCATCTCTTTTAACATTATTTGTATCTGTTAATTGTGTTCTTTTAAATATTGATATTACATTATATTCTTTATATTTATCATATACGGGATTATTAATCAAAGAAAAATCAATTCCTTTATCATGTGTATCTGTTAAAGAAACTGTTTTATCATTAATATTAATATTTAATCCTTCAACAATATAATTATCAAATTCATTTGCATTTGAATTATTATATGATTCCTTTAATATTTGTTGTAATGATTTCATATATTTTAATTATATTTATATTTTAAATAGTAAAAATGATGGAGAATATTTAATCTCCACCATCTGCTGCCTTAATATTAATCTTAGGAATCATCATAAACTTAATCTTACATGTTTCCTGAATCAAATCCTTAATCTCATTAGTGTCCTTATAAGCCATAGGAGATTCATCAATTGTTCCCTTACAAACTGTTGTTGAATATACATCCTTCATAGACTCTTTAAATTCATCCATTGAAACATTCTCTTTAGCTTTTGTGCGGGACATTTTACGACCGGCACCATGAGCACATGAATTCAACCACTCAGAATTTGAAAGTCCTTCACAAATTGCTACACCATCTCTCATATTGAATGGAACAAGTATTTCTTCTCCTTCATAAGCTCGTATTGCAGACTTACGAAGTGTATGGTCATGTAAGTCAATAAAGTTATGAACTGATGATATAATTCGAACTTTTTTAATACCATACTTTTTCAAGATTTCTTCAATTTTATCAAGAATGCATTTATGATTCCATTCCGCATAAAGTTCACCAAAAGCCATATCACATAAATATCCTTTCATATTTTCCCCAGTTAAATAACCTTCAATGTGGCCTTCTGTCTTTGAATCCAAGTATTTCTTAAGAGCATCCCCAAAGCCTTCCATGTTCTTTCGTCCATGTTCTTCGATATAAGCATTCTTAAATTCAGCAGTATATTCTTTTATCTCAGTCTTTGAAAGCGCAGCACCTTTTGCTTTATTTGTCCAATAATTACAAATTTTTACTCCAAAATTTCGTGAACCACAATGAACAGAAAATCCACTTAATGATCCATCTTCAACCTCATCATATTCCATATAATGATTTCCAGAGCCTACGGACATGATTGAATGATAAAACATTCCTTCATCCATTCCAATTCTTTTAAGTTGTTCGGAAATCCACTTTTCGGTAACTACATTTGGAAGATCTATAAGCATCTCAGGCCAATAGTTTCGATACCTATTAAAACCATTTGTTAAAAACTTATAAAATTCTTTACAATCAAATACAGTTTTTTGATTAATGTTAAAACCAGTAGGTATTGATTTTTTTATTTTATGCTCAACTTCTGCATATTTATCCGGTGAAATACACTTATCTAAAATTAACATAGATACGCGGCACCCAATATCAACACCAACATGAGCCGGACAAAGATAATTTCCAATTGTTGCAACTAGACCGCACGGACCCGATTTTCCCACGTGAACATCGGGCATACAAACTACCTTTTGCCCTTCAAAAGCACGACAGTTTATAATATCATAAACCTGCTGATAAACACCTTCTTCAATTGTATCAGCGAATATCTTTGCTTTTGTATATTTTCCTACTAATTCTTTCATATTTTAATTATTTTTTGAAATAAGTTCCACATCTTCTGGATTAGCCCAATGCCCACCAATAGAACTTTTACCATATACAATTTCATCATTAATTTCTGTGATTTGGACTTCAATTGTGCTTCCATCAAAACAATGAAATATTGCCAAATCACCAATGGATAAATCTTTAATGTTTGTCATATTTCCAAACATAATTCTTAATTTATTTTTAATTTATTACTCCTTGTTTTTGCAACCATCTCTCATGTTCATGGAAAACGTCTTCCATCGCAGAAGCAAGGTCTTCAAAATGCAAAGTTTCTATTTTAGCGAAAAACTGCGGTTTATTTCGATAATCGAAATTACAAACCAATGTATTTGGCGTGCCAAACCCGCCACCATTCTTAGAGAAACACTCGTTAAATTTAAATTTTTCTTTCAGCACCTCCAACGCCATGTTCCCCTCTTTGATGGCATCTTCAAAACTATCATATATACCAATTGCTATTTTTTTATTATAGCAATCAGACACATAAGGACTATTACTTTTGGGTATAGCATGATAACGGAACTCAATTTGTAAAAGGTATTTTTCCATAGTTCTTAATTGATTAAAAAATATAATTCACCTTTATCAAGAAACACTTTTTTTACTTCATGATATTTCTCTTTGCAATCATATACATTCAATAAACCTTCTTCATTTGCTTTTTCAAGAAGATGTAGCAATAATTCTTTCTCTTTTCCGTCCATATATTATCTGATTTTTAATTTAATACTGCAAAGGTATAAATAATTTTTGAAACTACCAAATTTTTTTCAATTAAAGAATGTTAATTGCTATATTATTTAATTATACACACATTTTTTAATTTTGGTGCATCATTTACATTCATTATCAAATAGCGATAATTAGACCAATAACAATTATCATGTTCATTCATCCATTGTTTTGCGCAATTTTTTAATGTCTCATCAGAGAGTGATTTTCTACCTTTTATAATACAAGTAGGCAGACTTGTTCGTTCATCAATAATTACTACACAATTCATATTTGTTTATTTTTTAATTACAAATATAATATAGAAATATTATGAAATATTTCAATTTTTTGTTGAAAAACTTGAAACAAAATATTTTAAAATTTCATTATAGAAAAATGTAAGAAATTCAATATTATTCAATTTACTTTTCTAACTTTTTTAGTTCTTCCTCTTTCTTGTTTAAGGCATCTTTAAGACTTATAATGTCTTCTTTAATAATCTTTATTCTAACTTCATCCATCTTACCGTCATAAAGCATTTTATTCTTTTTAACAGTTTCATCAAAGTTGGGAAGATAAATATACCTACCTAATGTAATTCCACAATCTGTATAATCATCTATATGTATTTTGATTTGTATAGAACCACCACTTATATTGTAAATTTCAAAATTAATATAATCTTCCCAATCATCAGGATGCTCTTTAATACAATCAAAAAGTTCCTCATTACCTCCTGCTAACGGATTAAGAAAGTAATATATCCAATTTGGTATTGATGCAATATAATTTGTAATATCATTTGCTAATTCATTACTTTTAGCTATCAAATGTATTTCTTCTTTAGTCATATTATTTAATTTTCTAAAGTAATATTTTTAAAAGATCATGGTTAATACGTTCAACATGTAAAAGACGATTCATACTTCTACGAATATGATTCATTTCCCAAGACGAATCAGAAAAGTTTCCAAATACATCCATTGTTATCTTAATCTCTTTTCCGGGCTTATCATTTGAATCTTTATGCCCAATAAAATAAAATCTTTCAAGAATTGACTTGTCTTTGTTTTTAATTATATAGTCAATAATATTTTCTCTAATTTGATTTACTTGGTACACATTAACGTTACCAACAAATTCATTATCAACAAAATATTTAATTGTATCATTTACTATTTCGGGAATTTTAAAAACTGTTTCCATAATTCTAATTATTTTTTATCTACGATATCTAACCAATTAAATCCGTCAAATGCAATTCCATCTGAATTTGCATCAAATTTATATGGAATATTGTTAATCATATCTGAACCTTCTTCTAAAGCTACCAAATTATATCAATGTCTTCTAACCGTTTTATGCTCACCAATAACTATGGCAACTCTACCATCTCTAGTTATGAATTTATCACCAAATTTAGCATTTTCTAATTTCATGTCAAATGTTTTTTATAAAAAATATTATTTTGTAAAATGCGCAATATCAAAACCAATTTCTACATAACATTCATTACCAATCATATCCATGCTAAATACAATTCCCCCTCCTGACATGCCGAATGATGTTTTACCAAGTTCAATAATGTCATAAAGACCGTGTTTAAGATAATCATTTTTTAGAACCTCAATAAAATGCTCCTTTGTTGGAACTGCATAGAAGTTTTTTCCATTCTCATAATGATACCATTCCCAATCATTATCATGCATAAATTTCAAAACGATATCAAAGTTAAAATCATTAATAGCTTCATTAAAAGCTTTATTGAATTTTTTCATGATATTAAGCTTACGACCAATCTCAAGCTCTTTGCAATACTCATCATCAATAATTTCATTAAGCTTCTTTATATCCTTTTCACGAAGCTGTGTCCAAGTAGAATTAATTTCGTATCCCATATATTTAATTTTTTTTAAAAGTGATTAAAATCTAAATGATTTTTGTTTTCTTCTTCAGCATCAGTATAATAGTTCATTTCTAACGAAGCATCTGCCCAACCTTCTGACCAACCATCTGCATGTCCAATATCATATATCTCTTGGAACAATCTTTCAAGTTCAGCAAATAACATTGTATCTGTATGAGCAGCTAATGTTATATTTGAATGATGATTGTCTAAGAAGTTTCTTACTTTGATATTCATTTCCATACTTTATTTTCTTCAATTTCATTTTCTTCAATTTCATTTTCTTCAATAATACGAAGTGTTCGTTCAAAAAGCCAATCGCCATAATCCTTGGAAGGATAAGGATAATCTACAAAACAATTATTTATATATTTATCATTCATATAATTAAAATTTTTTATTATTAATAATTATATTCATCTTTAGATAAATTAATATAGAATTTTTTATAAAAAATTCAATTATTTAATTGTATATTTCACAATTTCTAATTTTTCATCTTCGTAATGTTTTTCGTGCCAACAACGTAAATATGATTCTGCTTGTTCTAAAGAATCGAAATAATTTAACGATGTGAATATGGCACCATTTGACCAGATTTCAATTTCATCACCTACATCATATAAAAATCCAAATATTTTTCCACATCTTTTTATATAATATTTAGTATTTTCAATTAACTTATAAGATTTGTTTTCTTTATCAAATCCAATATTTTTAATAATTGTCTTATATATCTTGTATTTCATAGTTCTTTAAATATTTTCATAAAGTAATGTTATATGATTCTGCTTAATATCAGGTATTTCAATATTTGTATTTGTACATTTTGTTTTGAATTGCTGAATGTTAAATGAATGAGTTATTATGTGTACACCTGATTTAGTTTTTACGAGCATAATAACAACGTTATCAAATTTTGAATCACATTCACTAATTATATTTAAAATATTATGTAGATATTCAGATTCAAATGTGCAATCATCAACATCAATTATCCATCTATGACCATTTGGTGAAGTCAATTTTCCAAACGTATGATCAATTACTTTCCAAGGTTTCTTATATTCGTTATTCAATATATTCTCGGAAAATTTCATATTACAATATTTTGCAAACTTTTCTTTTGATTTGACATTGACAGAAATATATGCTCTCAAACCAAACATATCACAGCATTTGATTATCTCATCTTCAATACTGTTAAATTTTTCAATAGAATCAATATAATAACTTTTGAATGTATAATTAGCCGCAGGAAGATCCGGATGATCTTTCCCACGTCTAATTAGCATAATATTAAAAAACAAATCACCAGTTTTAGTTTTAGATTCAGGAATATTTTCGCGCGCCATATATTCCTTCATCACATCAAAATTATTTATCATAATGTATCAACTTTTAAATCCCTTTGTATTTCTAACTCATATACTGTTTCTTTATTTTTTAAATAATCTTCAACGGAATCTAATGTCCACCCCTAAATTGCGGATATATTTGCAAAATATCATAAATATATTTCATAAATGTTTGAATTTGATTATGAATTCCAATCTTTTCTCGAATATCAAAATATTCTAGTCTTGTCATAATAATTTATTTTTTAGAATTATTATATTTTACAAAATCTTCATGCTTAACTTTAAGAATCAATCTTTCACCCATTCTGTCACAAAGACCAACTTTTGTTCTCAATACCAATCCTTCAGCCATTTTTGCATTTGGATTCTCTGCAATTTGAGAGCGAAAACCATTCTTAACAAAATCTATAGCTTCATCAATAGTGAATTCTCCCATGAATGGAACAATAGGTGCATTGAGTTTCATTGCAATCTCATTTCGAGATCCAATATTAAGATACAAATTATTAACTTTAACATCGAATACAATGAACTCATTTCCACCTTTAATATACCAACCGCCAGATTGAATTCCTTCGCCATACCCTTCACCATAAATTGTGTACATATATGGGATATCCTTTTCAGAATTCCATTTATGATCTGCCCATTCATCTATAGGAATATACTTCTTAAGTCCAAGAGCTTCAAGTACCTTGTCATCTGGATATTTCTCCTGCATATGCTTCAACAAATTTTTAGGAATTTGGGCATTATCTGTCTTACCAGCTATGCGAACATCAAAATGTACACCAAGAGGAATATTAGTCTCTTCAAATTCAACATTATTTATTTGGTCAACTTGATATTCAATCCTGGATTTTACTTCAATTCTCATATTAGTGCCATCAATTTTTTCCTCAGCATGCCATTTAAGACCACGAAGATACTCAAATTCTGGTTTTACTAATGGAGCTTCTGGCATAATTACTCCTTTATCGTCTCTCAAGAAAATTGTATTAATTTTCTGATAAGTGTTTGCTGATCTTTTTTGCTTTCCCATAATATATTTATTTTCTTTTTAGTTTATCTTTTTCTTGGTATAATCTTAAATGTTCTTGTTCCTTGTTTAATTTCTGCATTCAGAGACTTAAACATTTCTATTGGAAACTCATAACGGTAAACTACATAATGCTTATTTTGACGATGCTTACCCCGTTTGAATACCTCAATATTATATCCATAGACCTTAGTAGGATTTCCACCAAGAGCATTGGTATATGCAGATCCAAAATCAGATGAATAAACAAAACACCCTCTGATTGATTTACGAAATCGAGCTTTCGCATCTCTAGTTGTTCCATACCCGATCAGAATTGTTGGTTTAATTCCAATAGTAAATTTCATATTTTTTTATTTTTAAATTAATTACATTTAAAATATAGTAAAGAAACTTAAAAATTCAAACTATATTAAAATTTTTATTATGATTGATAGTAAAGTCCTTGCCGATTAAATACATCAATATCATTCTCAATATCCATGTGTGCTCCAAGAATCATTACCCAATCCTCTAATGGGACATTATTCTTGAGTAAATCATGAACCTCTTCGAAAAAATATTTTCCAGTTAAATCAATAAAATGCTGGTCATATCCATAAATAAATTCATTATATGCTTCTTTCTCATTTGATATAAACATAGATGTCGCAAATCCATGTAAATTATTATTTCTAACAAAATCTGAAGCATAACACCAAATATAAATAATTCTCTTAGCATGAATCAAATGGACATTATTCTCATGTAATACATACATTGAATAATCATCCTTTGGAAAATAAAGTCCATAAGTAGATCCATGCCCGAGAAATACTAAAGTATCTTCTTCAGTGCTTATCGCATTATCTACCATATCTGTCCAATCAGTAGAGTCTTTAGTTAACTCAATAACCTTTGCATTTAGATTATTAAAAACCGAACACAAAGGTATAGAATCTGGATCTTGCCAATTACAATATATAATAGTCATTTTTTTGGTATTTAATTTCATTCAAATTTTGTATTCACAAGTTTCTTAGGAAATTTACGAGCCCAATTCAAATACTTTTTGAATGCTTCCTCATTGGTAAAATCTTTAATCATATTTGGATCATACATAGAGATTTCGCATTCATCACAAGTATAAATATGAGAATAAATATATCCTTGATGTGAAGCACTTATACCTATTACAATATATGGTTTACTTTCATCAATAAGTTTTCCAGCATTTGCCCAAGCAAAATAGAAATTTTCCTTAAGCCAATTCAGAATTTCAGAACTTGATGGAATAGTTGCAGATTTAGGAAGTGTCTGACCATTTCGATTTGTATAAGTATTAAATGGCTTTTTCATTTTTTGATATTTTTATTTTAATAATTACATATATAATATAGAAAAAATCAAGATTTTTTCAAATATTTCCTTCGGAAATTATAGAATTATTATAAAAATTAACCTTCTTTAACTGATGTGTATCTTCCGACCATTCATATCCGGCTTTACGTATTGCTTTCTCTACACTATCACTTTCAAAAGAATTTTCCTCGGGTTCCGGCGGACCTTGCTTTTCAAACCAATCAATATGTTTTTCATCTTTCTTAATAATCACTTTATTATTATCTATTTCAGCATAAAAACCTTTAGGGATATAATAAGAATATTCTTGTAACTCACTGTCCTTAACACCAAATGGGATTTCTATTTTTATTTCTATTTTATTCTCAATATTTTTCAGTTCTTTATTTTCTTTATCCCATTTATAGCCTGCTTCTTTTATCTTGAAAAATAAGAAGTCACGTTGTTCTTTGGTGGCAGGATGAACATTTTCTCCACAATCACACCAATCATCAGATCTAAATTTATCATCAAAGATGTGGAAATGTGTAAAAACAGAATTTTTATTTCTAACTGATTTGAATATCATAGTTACTTCTACATGATGGTCAATAGGGTTATCACCATAAACAAGCACATCACCATCCTTGGCATCTTTAATTGTCCAAAGATGATAGTATTTATCTGTACTTTCTATATCACTTCCACAATTATTAGTATCATAATAAATACCATTTTCTATAGAAGCAATTTGAAAAGTACAATCTATACCATTAGTAATCCAATCTCCTTCATGAAACTTTGGTTCAATCTTATTAGCATGTTTCTGTTCACCTTGCTTTTCAAGCCAAGTATAGATTTCTTCTTTCCTACCTTGTGTAAAGTCACCATAAGTCTCTACCGCTGCCAC
>Ga0247611_10009081_pt1 | contig 12054 bp, 8 predicted proteins | sample 177DNAGHGhighgp2_FD_192422 | JGI IMG/M metagenome (GOLD analysis project Ga0247611, IMG submission 192422) | Sheep rumen microbial communities from Palmerston North, Manawatu-Wanganui, New Zealand - 1770 DNA GHGhigh gp2 | ecosystem: Host-associated > Mammals > Digestive system > Stomach > Rumen ... | reverse complement strand
AACGTAATCGAGCGCGGAAGTTTCCGGCACGTCACGACCGTCGAGGAGGATGTGCACGCGGACCTTCTTGAGGCCTTCCTTCTTGGCCTGGGCGACCATGGCCTTGAGGTGGCTGATGTTGGAGTGGACGTTACCGTCGCTGAAGAGGCCGATGAAGTGGAGCACGGAACCGTGGTCACGCACGTTGGAGGCTATTTCCTTCCAGGCGTCGCGGCCGAAGATGTCGCCGGAGACGATTGCGTCCTGCACGAGGGCGGCACCCTGGTTGTACACCTGGCCGGCACCGATGGCGTTGTGGCCCACTTCGGAGTTACCCATGTCTTCGTTGGTCGGCATACCCACGGCGCGGCCGTGAGCCTTCAGAAGCACGTTCGGGTACATCTTGAAGAGGTTGTCGAGAGTCGGGGTGCGGGCAGCCTTGATGGCGTTACCTTCGACCTTATCGGTGATACCAAAACCATCCATCACGATGGTTACGACCGGTCCCTTGATGCCGGGGAAATTGGAAAGCTTCTTGAGCATGATTTACTCCATTTTAATGTTTACGGCGCAAAGATAGAAAAATGAAAAGGAGATCCCAGCACACCGGAACATGTCCGGGGCAGGCTTAGGCGGGATGACAGAGGGGGTCAGGCCGGCGGGATGACATAATGAAAAAAGCCCTCCCGTAGGGGAGGGCTCTAACACAATTTTAAGGGTTATTTGGCTTTATAGACTAGCAACGTGAAGGTGATGTCACCGTTGGTGTCTGCAGTTCCTAATTCCGAGACTACGAATGCGTAGAAGTCGGTTGCGGAACCCGAGTTGCGGACGTACTTCGGGCCGATTGCCACGAAGAATACGTCAACTTCGTTCAAGAAATCAGGGAAGACTTCCTTGAGGGAACCGTCGAGGTAGAGGAACGAATCCGTTGTCGGATTATCCGGCAGGTAGTTCTTGCTCCAGTCGTCAAGGCGAGTATCGTTGCTCGTGTTGCTATAAACGGCGAACTTGAGGCCCGTGGTGCTGGAAAGCTGGACGCTACCAGCGGAGCCAACGGTCTTGAAGCAGATGTCGCCGGTTGCTTCGGCAGAGGCGAGGCCCGTAGCGATGCTCAAGCATTTGTCGGTCTTGGTGTTGACCTTGATGCTGATGGTGTCGAGCGGTGCGCCCGGAACGACAACTTCGCTAGAAGAGCTTTCCGGAGCTTGGCATTTTTCAATGGGGCGTTCGAACGGAATTGTATCTTTAGAAATGGATTCGATGATTCCGTCAGTTGCCCTTGCGGTGATAATCAGGAGAAAATTCCCGCATTCGGAATAGTTTGCATCGAGGTCTGTGTAGAGACCGACTTCAGCAAGGTTCACTGTGGTGAGCGCCTGGCTGTTGAAATCCAACGGGACGATTGTTTCGGCCTTGCCATTACTCGTATGGTTTGTATTGACAATGTCGAACTTAATGTCCGTGAAGCGCACGGCATTAATATCGGCAACGGTATTCGAATCGCTCAAGTCGAGGGTAATGGAACCTTTGAACTTGACCTTCGTTAGAAGGGCTGAGCTGACACCCATGTCATTAAAAACGATTGCCGATAATATGGTTGGGTCTACAGGGTCAGGTGGAATATAGGTGGACGATGACGAAGGAGTTCCTATGGGCGGAATTCCTGGGTTAGGGTCGTCTCCGCAAGCAATGAAACTTAATGCTCCCAATGAGAGAGCGGTGCCCAAAAGCAATGGTGTTACGAACTTAGAACTCATTTGAATACCCTTTTTTTTGTAATCTTTGAATTAAAATAAACAAATTACGGAAAAAAAGCACTAATTATTTAGTTTTTTCTATAAAATACAAAAAAAAATGGCATGTTTTCTTGGTTGCTGGAACAATTTGACGAATGTCACAATAATATATTGTAAGAGAAACCGAATTTTAGCCGTCCATGGAGCGTATAATATCGCGGATTCGGGCGGCTTCTTCGAAGTCGAGGCGGGCTGCGGCTTCCTTCATTTGGCGTTCCAAATCGGCGAGTTTGGATAGAGCTTCACTGGATCCTTCGCTGCGCTCAGGATGACGGTTGCCGGGAACTGCAGCTTTCTTTCGTCTCTCGTCTCTCGTCTTTGTACTTTCGCTTCGCTCAAGAACCAACTGCTCGGCTCGGTTATGCCCAACTTCGTTGGTCGCAACTCTCGCCTTGTGCAGTTGTCGTCTAAAATTCGACGGTTGCAGCGGTTCCATCGGGCGGATGCCAAAATTAGTTCCTAGTTCAGAGTTACTAGTTACTAGAGACTCGTCACTGGATTCTTCGTTCCACTCTGTTTCACTCAGAATGACGTCATCACTCTCGTCTATGCCGGTTGGGTCGATGATTCGCAAATCTTCTTCGATTTTGCGGGTCACAGACTTCGGGGTGATGTGATGCTCGGCGTTGAATTCCTCTTGCAAAGTGCGACGGCGGTTTGTCTCGTCGATAGCTTTTTGCAGGCTTTCGGTCATGTTGTCGGCGAAAAGGAGCACCGTGCCGTTCACGTTGCGGCTTGCACGGCCCATCGTCTGGATGAGACTGCGGTAGTTGCGGAGGAACCCTTCCTTGTCGGCGTCGAGTATGGCGACCATGCTCACTTCGGGGAGGTCGAGGCCTTCGCGGAGGAGGTTGATGCCCACGAGAACGTCAAATTCGCCACTGCGGAGCCCGCGGATGAGTTCGTGGCGCTCCAGCGTCTTGATGTCCGAATGGAGGTACTTGGCGCGGATGCCTGCTTCGATGAAAAATTCCGTGAGGTCTTGCGCCATCTTCTTGGTGAGCGTCGTGACGAGCACGCGGTCGCCGTTTTTCACGACTTCTTCGATGCGGTACAGGAGTACGTCCATCTGACCTTGAATCGGGAACATCTCGATTTTCGGGTCCAAAAGCCCGGTCGGTCGGTTGATCTGTTCTGTGACAACGCCGTTTGTCTTTTTGAGTTCGTAATCGCCAGGGGTGGCGCTCACAAAAAGCACCTGCTTCGGGTACATGTACTCGAATTCGGCGAAGTTCATCGGGCGGTTGTCCAGCGCACAGGGGAGGCGGAACCCGTATTGCACAAGCGTCGTTTTGCGGCTTTTGTCGCCTTCGGCCATGCCGCCCACTTGCGGGATGCTCACGTGGGATTCGTCAATCATCAAGAGCCAATCATCGCCAAAGTAGTCGATGAGTGTAAAGGGGCGGGTACCCGGAGCGCGATCTTCGATGATGCGGGAGTAGTTTTCGATACCGTTGCACATGCCGGTTTCGCGCAACATTTCCATGTCGTAGCGGGTGCGGCTCGAAAGGCGGGCCGATTCCAGCACCTTGCCTTCTTTGTCCAACTCGGCGAGGCGGTCGGTGAGTTCCATCTGGATGCGTTGCAACATGCCCGCGCGGTTTTCTTCTTTTGTAACAAAGTGCTTTGCTGGGGCAATCGTCAGTTCTTCGACTTCCTTGATGACTTCGCCTGTGACAATGTTAAAGCGGCAAAGGCGATCGACTTCGTCGCCGAAAAGTTCGATGCGCAGTCCGTCTTCGTCGTAGCTCGGATGGACTTCAATCACGTCACCGCGGACGCGGAACGAGCCTCGGTCGAGGCTAAAGTCGTTGCGGGAATACTGAATGTGGACAAGGTCACGGAGAATCTTGTCGCGGTCGTAAACGTCGCCTCGTCTGATGCGGACCATCAAGTCGAAGTATTCGCTGGGGCTGCCGAGGCCGTAAATGCAGCTCACGGAAGCGACGATGATGACATCGCGGCGGGTGAGAAGGTTTGCGGTGGCGCGCAGGCGGAGCTTGTCGATTTCGTCGTTGATGCTTGCGTCTTTTTCGATGAACGTGTCTGTGTGCGGGATGTAGGCTTCGGGCTGGAAGTAGTCGTAGTAGCTCACGAAGTATTCCACCGCGTTGTTCGGGAAGAACGACTTGAATTCTTGGTAAAGCTGGGCGGCGAGCGTCTTGTTGTGTGTGAGGATGAGCGTTGGCTTGCCGACATTCTTGATGACGTTTGCCATCGTGAACGTCTTGCCGGAACCGGTGACGCCGAGAAGCGTCTGGAACTGTTCGCCGTTCTTGAAACCTTCGGTCAATTCTTCGATGGCCTTGGGCTGGTCGCCGGCGGCACCGTAAGGACTCACAAGGTCAAAATCCGCACGCGTGGGCGCCTGGAACTGCTTGAGTTTTCCGGGCAAGCTCTTGGATGGCGGTAGCGGTTTCGCTATCGGTTTTGCATACGGATCAGGAGTAATAGTCTTACGTGCGCGAGCCATGATTTAGTAGTCAGTAGGAAGTAGACGGTAGACAGTAAGGAGTGGTCTGTGGCTTTGAGGTATGACTTGGGGCTTGTCATGCCGGACTCTGTTCCGGCATCGCCTTTACCCATTAAGATAGAAAATAATTGTACCATCCTAGAGGAAACCGTAGGGCGACCTTTAACAATAACCAATGACTAATGACCAATAACTAATAACTAGTAACTAGTAACTAGTAACTCATAACTCATAACTAACCACTATTTTTCTACATTTCGTTCCATGCTTTGCAATCGGATTCTTGGCACGACTCATCACGGCACTTACAAGAAAGTCATTGACGTTCCTCTTTTGCGTGAGGAACTGACGGCCCGTTCTATCCGCTGCATCGCACGCGATGGCGTCGAAATTGAAATCGATGTCTATGAAGATTTGCAAGAAGGCGATATCTTGGCGGAGACGGACTTTAACGTTTATGCCGTAAAAATCTACGTGCCTAAGAAAAAAAACGCTGAAGAACAAAAGCCGACGGTGAAACGATATTTATAAGCGAGATTTATTTTCAAATCGTCAGCCGATGGCTGACGATTGACCTTGCGAGAACCCTCGATTTGGTTCTTAAGTTTAAAAAGATTAAATGTGCTAAGTGGTCAAAGAGTCCGAAACCGGGACAGGCTCAATCCGGGATGACATACTTAATGGAGATGCCCCGTCAAGCGGGGCATGACAAGGCGGGGAGATGGTGTTGCGTGGCTTGTTGAAAAATTGATTAATCACTGATTAAATCGATTAATCACTTTTTTCTTGTATATAATTTGCTGATTTTCGCTCAAAATCGTCGATTTTTGCGTTGGCACTGTTTTTGCATACATAGCGGCATGAAATATGAACACGAAATATCCCATAAGTCCCTCGAAGACTACCTTGTGAAGCCTGGCGAAGAAAGCCCGTTTGCAAATTTGCTAATCGATCTTGCTTTTAAGAAAGCGTTCGACCCGGACAAGCCTGTTAGTCGAGAGAATCTCATAAATCTATTGAACGATTTGCTGGCACCGCAACTCAAGCGGGCTATCGTGAATGTGAAAACCCGCAATGTGGCGAAAAATTTGAGCGGTAGCAAGGCTTCGAGGACTGCGATTTTTGACCTGCATTGCGAAGACGATGATGGAAACCTCATTGAAATTGAAGTCCAAATTCGCGAAATGGATAATTTTTTAAAGCGGATTGCCTATTATGCAAGTGAATTGGTTGCGAATCAAGCTGAGCCCGGCGATTGGGATTACGATGTGAAGCCGACATACGTCATTGCTCTTGCTCGGTATCGTATCTTCGAAAACGACGAACGGATTGTCCATCGTGCTTCGACGTTAGATTTGGAAACTGGCGAACAGATTGTGGATTCCTACAACTATACAATTATCGAGCTTGCGAAGGTTCCTTTCTTTATTGGCAAGGACAGCTTGAGCAAATGGCTGTTTTTCTTTCGCTACTTGAGCCGGTTGCGTGAGTTGCCGCCGGAGCTTTCGGACAAAAAATTCAAGCAGTTGACGGAGAGTGCTAAAGTATCTAAATTCAGTAAGAAAGAATTTGAGGCTTATCAGAAGATGTATCACGAAAGATGGGATCACAATGTCCTGAAACGGGGTTTCTTTAAAGAATTCGCGATGGAAATCAACGCGGAGATTGCAAAGAATGTTTCTGGTAATAAGCGTGAAATAGCAAAAAAATTGAAAGCGAGAAATAGACCTGTTGAAGAAATTGCAGAGGACACGGGCTTATCTATAGAAGAAATTAACGCTTTGTAGTTTCGTATATAGATTTTGTCCTCGGACATCGCTCAGAATGACACAAAAAGGAAAATGCCCCGTCAAGCGGGGCATGACAAAGCGGTTGGGGTGCTTTCATTTCCTAATATTCAAACTTTCTTTTACGCTGATTTTTTCTTTGCCGAGTAGGCGGTAGAGCTTGCAGCGGAAAAGCGGGATGGCAGCGATGGTGCCAAGTGCAACAATCGGGATGGCAATGTAGGCGATTCCCGGCTGGTTGATTGCGGGACGGCAGAAAAGTCGCAGCATCAGGACAATCCACCAGTGGACTGCGAGAATCACAAGCGCGTTGCGGGATATGTTTCTGAGAATTCCCTTGAAAACGCGGATGGGCGCAAAGTTCGGAATCTTGCTTGCGAGTAGGAACATGGCAATGAGGCCGATAATGCCTGTGATAGAGCTTGCAACGAACTGGGGGAGGCTTTTGCCCAAGTCGTTGTTCATGATGCTAAAATTCGGACTCGGCGATTCTAAAAAGGCGTAGGCGATAAAGCTTACTATTCCGATGGCGGCAACGATGATCGTATTTTTTGCTGCATGGGGAGCGCCCGTAGAAATGGCACTGTGGATTTTTTTGATGGGTTCTTTGCAAAGAAAACCGCATCCGAAGAAAAATAGAATTGTGAGGTCGCGTTCAATGCCTAGCGGCAAGTGAATATGGTTCTTGTTCAGAATCCAGCCACCAAGGAGCCCTTCTATGGACATGACTGCAAAAAACAACTTTGGATTGACTTGCCGTTTTGACATCTCATGAAGTAGATAGAAAATCAAACTGACTGAATATAAAGTAAATACAAACCAGAGAGGCCCTGCGCCGACAGAGGACTTCCCGGCGATAAATATCTTGGCTATGTTCCAATAGATGTATTGCCATGTGTTGTTGATGTCGGGAATGGTATTCACGACCATCATCGTGGGCGATTTCGGGTACAGCGAGAAATTGTAAACGACTGGATCAATGGCGAAAAAAAGAAATGAAAGGTAGAGATAGGGTGCTAACAAAACTTTTGTCTTGTGGGTAAAGTAACTTTTGAAATTGCCGAAGCGTTTTGTGCTGAAAAGCACGCCTGAAATAAAGAAGAAAGATGACATACGGAGTGCGCTCAAGTGCCATGCTCCCAAATGCGCGTTCGGAAAAGTCTGCTCGATGTGAAAAAGGCAAACAAGCAAAAGAACGAATCCCTTGAACTCGTCAATCCAGTTGATACGGTTGTGCGAAGAATTCATAAATATGGCTGATATACTCTACATTCTAAAAGGTTCGTTTTTTCAGAAAAAATGCTTATGCTCCCAATATAGCGATTTAATAATTCTTTGTTAAGAGTAAAGTGGAAAATAATGTCGTCTTCGCCCCTCTAAAATATACTACATTCTACATGAACGCCTCTCATAGGCGAGGTTCCTATGTTTCTGACGAAAAAGGCTTGCTTGATTTTTGCAATATTAGTTTTCTGTGCGCAGGTTTTTCTTGCCTGTAGTGACTCGTCTTCTGTTGTTCAAACACCCGCAGAATATCAAACATTACCGGGAAATACAGTAAAAGAAAATTTTGTCAGGGGTGATGGTTCTGGAGTAAGTTCTTTTGGACGGCTTCTATCTTACGATTTGTATATTGATTACCCGGCGGATTCTTTCTTGACTGAATTCGACTATGGCGATATAGTGACTGTGGCTATAGCCGGTTATGACACTCTCGAAATACCGGTTGTTGAATTTGTCTATAATGTGCCTGTTTCTTGGTTTGCGATTGCGGCAGTTCGAGGTTCTGAAAATATTGTTTTGACCGCTCATTACGCACACATGGCTGATGTCCTTGGAATAACCGATGTCACGGCTCCTATAGAAGTTGTCATATCCATGAAAGATAAAGGCGGCTTTTTGTTTGGCCTCGAAATGAGCCTTGTGCAATACATGGGGTCGTATAAAGAAAATTATCCAAATCTTTCAATTGACGAGTTCGCCAATTTCAGGGACGTCCATACAACGGGCATGGGAAAGAATAGACTTTATCGTTCTTCTAGTCCCATAGATCTTAGTCTTGGTCGCAATTTTATTGTTGATTCCCTTGCTAAAGAGGCAGGAATTGCCACGTTTATCAATTTGGCCGATTTGGAGAATAACGCTAAATCATTCAAGGGGTATGAAGCTTCCTATTACTCTACACAAAATGTAATTTTTTTAGCAATGCCGGTAGAATTTTTCTCAAAGCCATTCAAGGAGAAACTTGTAAGTGGTTTCCGTTATATGATTGAGCATGAGGGACCGTATTTGGTTCACTGCACTTATGGCATGGATCGTACGGGTTGGACGATTGCTGTTTTAGAAGCGTTGATGGGTGCGACTGCCAAAGAAATCCAGGACGATTATGCAAAAACTTTTAGCAACTACTATCATGTTGTCGATGGCGTGCAAGTCGCTTTGAATGAACAGCAGGTGGATTTTTTCAAGTCCGTTGTTTTAAGAAATCTACGGGCTGTCTATCATGCTGAAGGAATTGAGGTTGCAGACGCCGCTGATGCCGATTGGGCTGTTGCTACGGAAAAATACTTGGAAAAACTCGGAATGACTCCAGAAGAAATTTCGGCTTTGAAAAATAGGTTGAAGTAGTATTCGCAAGTATCCCTAATACCACATTTTCTCGTCAGCGATAGTCGTGCTTGGGCCATGTCCCGGGAATACGACTGTTTCTGCGGGGAGCTTAAGGAGTTTGTTTTTGATACCATTTACGAGAGCGTATTCGTCGCCGCCGTAGAGGTCGCTACGTCCGCGGCTGCCTGCGAATAAAATATCGCCTGAAAAAAGGAGCGGTGGCACGTTATCTTGTCCGTTCACTTTACCCGGATTTTCGCAGAAGAAGGCGAGACCGCCGGGGGAGTGCCCTGCAACGTGAATCACTTGCAGACGGATTTCTGCAATTTCGACGATGTCGCCGTCGTTCAGGAATTTTCCCAAAGCGGGGGCGATGTCGTTGCAGGGGAGCCCGAACATTTGAGCTTGTTCTTGCTGCAGGTCGAGGAGAAATGTGTCGTCTTTATGCGCTTCGGCCTTGATGCCAAATGTACGTTCCACGAACGCGTTTCCGAGAACGTGGTCGAGATGCAAATGCGTGTTCAAAACGCGTACGACTTTCAGTTTTTCGCTCTTGATGTAATCGGCGAGAGTTGCTTGTTCGCGGGTGTTGCTAACGCTCGGGTCAATCAAGATGGCTTCGCCTTTGTCGTTGCCTAAAATGTAGCAGTTGACGCCGAACGGATTAAATACAAATTGTTTTATTTGCATGATGGACCTCTTAGCGTTTTTTCTTCCGCTTGCGCTTTAAACGTTCACGCTTGACGCTTTCCATGGAAACTTCATGGAGAATGTCAAGAACGCGTTCGCGGGCGTAAGACTTATTGAGCTTCTTGTGCGTGACATAGTCTAGCAAGCACACGCATAAAAGTAACAATCCAACGAAAATCGAAAGTGAAATCGGCCAAAGATGAACAGAAAAATGCGTGGCGACAAGTCCGAATGCGGGTGGCATCAAAATGGAGCCAACGTAAGAACCGGCAAGTTGGATGCTGATGGCTTGGCTGGAGAGCGCTTCGCCAAATCGTGCCGGAGTGGCGTGGATGAGCGAGGGATAGACGGGGGCGCAACCGAGGCCGAGGAGGCAAATGCATACAGGCAACATCCAAAGTGGTAGCGGTAGTGAAAGCACAAGGCAGCCAGCGGCAACGATGAAGATTCCTGCGTAAATGAGACGATGGTCGGTGAATTTAATCGCAAAAAATCCACTGATGATTCTCCCGATCATCACAGACGCAAACATGAGCGATACGATGAATGCGCCGACTTCAGGCTTGAAACCGCAAGCGATAAGGTATGTGCCACACCAAAGGCTTGTTGAGATTTCGAGTGATGAGTAAAAGAAGAATGTGAGGAACGAAAGTTTCATTCCTGGGACGCGGAGAGATTCGCGGAAACTGAGTTGTGCGGAATTGTTGGGTTTGCTGTCGGGAGCTGTTTTTTCGAGTGCTGCGGCTCCTGATACTCCGCTGCGGGCTTCCATTTTTTTCCACAGTGGGAGTGAAATAAGAACCATGGCGAATATGACTGCTAGGAACACTGCCACGATTTCGTATGCGCCACGCCAACCATTCCCTGTCAAAATTGATAACGATAGTAGCGACGGGCCGAGTGTAGCTCCGATTCCCCAGCTTGCGTGCAGCCAATTCGTATGCTTCGATTCCAGATAAACGGCGGCAAAGTTGTTCATCGCCACATCAACGGCGCCAGCGCCAATGCCCATCGGGATAGCCCACAAACAGAGAATGCCGAATGAATCGGCGAAACCGTAACCGAGTGATGCAATTGCTGTGAGTGCAATGCTGTATGCAACGAGTTTCCCGGTTCCTAGAATGCGGAGAAACCTTGGTGTCAGTAAACTGGATATGATTGTCCCGATGGAAACTATAATGGAGAGTATGCCTGCCGCCGAAATGGGAGCGGAAAGGTCTAGACGCATCAACGGCCAAGATGCCCCGAGTATAGTGTCGGGGAGCCCAAGCCCAATAAATGCAACGTATATGACGACAAGTAAAAAAAACATCGAAGGTAATTTATAAAAAAGATGGCGGCTCAGAGGCCGCCATGACAGTGTTCTGCTAGGGATCCTTCCCCGGACTAGTTCCGGGACTCAGGATGACACTCCTAACCACTAATCACTAACTACTGTTTACTAGCCCTTGATTTCCCAGGTCGTGCCTTCCTTGGAGTCCTTGATGACCACGTTCATTGCGGCGAGTTCGTCGCGGATGCGGTCACTTTCGGCCCAGTTCTTGGCTGCACGGGCTTCCTTACGGGCGGCAATCAGCGCTTCAATCTTCGCGACATCAACGCCGTCGTTCGCACCCTTCTTGGCATATTCTTCACGGGGTTCATCGAGCTTCAAACCGAAAATCTGGTCGAAGTCGGCCACCAGCGCAGCCTTTTCTCCGTCATCGATTTCGCTCTTGAGCATCGTGTTCATGATACCGAGCGCACGCGGCATGTTGAGGTCGTCGCCGATGGCGTCCTTGAATTCCTGCTGGAAAGCCTTGGCTGCATCGCTTGTAATTGCGGTAGCTTTGCCAATCAGCGGGTCCGTCTTTTTGTGCAAGCTCTTGAGGCCTTCTTTGGCGCCTTCCAGAGCTTCCCACGTGAAGTTCAGGTAGTTGCGGTAGTGGCTGCCAATCGCGAAGAAGCGGTAGTCGAGCGGGTTGAAGCCGCGGTCCATCAGGAGAGATACCGTCAGGAATTCGCCGCTGGACTTGCTCATCTTGCCGAACTTCTGCTCGGTCGTGCCGTCTTCCAGTTTTTCTTCGCTTGCGGTGCGCAGGAATTCGCCGTGCATCCAGAAGCGGGCAAACTGCACGCCGTTGGCGCATTCGCTCTGGGCAATTTCGTTCGTGTGGTGCACGCGGATGTGGTCCGTACCGCCGCAGTGGATGTCAAGCGTCGGGCCGTTATACTTCATGGCCATGGCGGAGCATTCGATGTGCCAGCCGGGGAAGCCGACGCCCCACGGGCTGTCCCATTCCATGGCGCGTTTCTTGTCCTTCGGGCTGAACTTCCACAGAGCGAAGTCGGTGGCGTTCTTCTTTTCGCCCATGTCGATGCGGCTACCCTTGCGCAGGTTTTCTACGTCAAGGCGGGCAAAGTCAGCATAGCGCGGGAACTTGAGGCTGTCGAAGTAGATGCCGTCGCTGGTGCGGTAGGTGTAGCCCTTTTCTTCCAAGGTCTTCACTAGGTCAATCTGCTCCTGGATGTGCTGCGTGGCAGGCGTCCAGCGGGTCGGTTCCTGGATGTTTAAGCGGTGCCAGTCGGCCATGAAGGCGTCGGTGTAGAACTTCGCGATGTCCCAGACGGACTTGCCTTCGCGGGCGGCGCCCTTTTCCATCTTGTCGTCGCCGGAGTCTGCGTCGCTCGTGAGGTGGCCCACGTCGGTGATGTTCACGATGTGGTTCACCTTGTA
>Ga0247611_10009080_pt1 | contig 12055 bp, 17 predicted proteins | sample 177DNAGHGhighgp2_FD_192422 | JGI IMG/M metagenome (GOLD analysis project Ga0247611, IMG submission 192422) | Sheep rumen microbial communities from Palmerston North, Manawatu-Wanganui, New Zealand - 1770 DNA GHGhigh gp2 | ecosystem: Host-associated > Mammals > Digestive system > Stomach > Rumen... | reverse complement strand
CCAACAGATGCCGACCCAACAGATGCCGACCCAACAGATGCCGACCCAACAGCTAGCACTCAAAGACAGTATCTCGCACACATATACTTTCACATCTAGTATCAAAAACCACTTGCAATATTCTCTTTTATGATATATGATGATAATAGAAAGGTGGTTTGATAATTTGCGTAAAAACGTGTTATCTGCTCTTTCCGATATGGGTTGTATGGGTTCACTAGTATTATCAGTACAAGATATTGAAAGTTATATGAACATCACTTTGATTGTTATTTCAATTTTTATCTTATGTATCAATTTTGGTTTGAGAATTTGGGATAGGGTAAAAGATGGTAAATTAACAAAAGAAGAAATACAAGATACCATTGATGATGCAGAAAAATTAAAAGATGATATTTCAAAAATGAAAAGGGGTGAATAACAATGGGTAATGATATCGGTCGATTTGAATGTGTTAAAAACGTTCAATTCGATATTATTAAGACAAGAAAAACATTATTCAATGATTGGTATAAAACATTAATGAATATATGTTTATCAATGTTTGATTACGATGGTTTACCACAAAAGATACCAAAGAAAGATTGTGAATTTCAATTATTATCTTATGGTTATACAGCAATACCAGATGAAAAGATAAATGACAATTATTACGCTTTAAATGGTGCTTTAGGTGGTGAATTGGATGAATATTACATTCCAACAACAATCACAATTGCAAACCCTTATTTGAATTATAACGAAGCATTAAAAATCGGTGATGAATGCACATTGATTTTAAATGATGATATGTTCAAGGGTATGAATGTTTATTTATCAAAATATGCATCATTACTTACTGCACTTGATATTTCGTTTTATTGGGGTATTGTTGATACAAGAGTTCAAAAGCTTTATGAAAGCAATAATGATGATATTGCAACATCAATCAAAGAAGTATTAGACCACATTGAAATTGGTGATGAAATAAAAACAATTGCTGGTAAACCTTTATTTGATTTATTAAAGGTTCACGATTATTCATCAACAGCACAAACAACATCTAATTTAAAAGCTTTGATTGAAACAAGACAATACATTTTAGCACAATTCTTTATTGGTATTGGTTTGAATGCCAATTACAATATGAAACGTGAAAGCTTAAATGAAAATGAATTAAATGCAGATAGTGATACATTATTACCATTGATTGATAATATGCTTGAATGCAGAAAGCAAGGATGGGATGAATTCAACAAAAAGCATAATACAAACGTATCTGTTAGATTGTCTAAACGCTGGAAAGATATTCGTGCATCACTTGATGCAATGTTAAAAGAACAGCAAAATCAAGCAAATATTGAACCATCAAATGATGAACCATCAAATGAAAAGGGTGGTGAGAATGATGAAACGTGATACGTTGTATGATTTATTCAATGAAATATTAGATGATTATTCAATTTCATTTTTACCATTTAGTGCAATTTATCAAATGATGGATGATGCATCAATTACAATGCCAGATTGGTTTACAAGTGATTTTGCACAATCAACAGACCTTGAATATGTAATGCAACACGCTGGTTCAAGAATTATTTCAAATATGGTTTTAAGGATGTATGATTTCCAAAAGAAAATGACACCATCCGACCCAGAGGGTACAATATTACAAAATACTTTGATGAATGTTGCATATATCTTGTATAACAAATATTTTGAAAACTGGAAAAGGGTTCACGATGCAATGTTTGCAGATTATAACCCAATTCAAAATTATGATAGCACAGAAGAAATCACCCGTTCTGGTGATGATAAAGTGTCTGTTAATACAGATAATAAGCAAACATCAAAGGTTAGTGCATTCAATACCAGTGTATTGCAAGACAATCAAGAAGTGTCAAATTCTGGTCTTGCATCAAACAATTATTCAAAGACCGATTATAATTCAAAGGTCAAGACAACTAAATATGGAAATATTGGTGTGACAACATCACAACAAATGATTGAAAGTGAAATTGAATTAAGAAAACGCAATTTCGTTGAAATGATTATGAATGATGTTGATAATATCTTTGTTTCAAATTTATATTTTATGAAAGATTAAAGAAAGGAAAGTGAAAAAATGAATGATTTAAATGGTGGATATGTAATGATTAATTTAAACACCAAAAAGGATGTTTTATTACAACAATTAGAAAAAGCATTATTAACAAAAAGACCAATTATGGTTTATAGTGATGATAATGCTGAATATATGGAATTAAGAAAAGATAATCTTAATAATTGTTATATTTTAGAAAACTCAAATAGTATTGTATATTTTAAGGCAAATATGTCAAGACCATATAAAACAAGTAAAATTGTAAAAGGTACTACACCACTTGATTTTATTGGCACAAAAAATATAATTGCAGAAATTAAAGAGGGTTATATTGATTTAACTATTGTATTTTGGAATAGTGATGAAAATCAAAATGATATTTCAATCACTGCAAACGATACAATAATTGCACAAATAGATTTTGGTGCAAATAATCCAATTAGTAATAGCATTCAATTAGGTAAATATACAGATTTTTATGGCATTTATGATGAAGATGGTGAAGTTATCACAGATAGTGCTACTTTAACAGCATCTGTTGGTGATGATGGTGTATATACAATCACTGCAAATGATGATTTCACATTTGAAAGAGTATCAACATTGATTTTCAATGTTAAATTATACAGAAATAATTTTATGTTTTAAAAGAAAGGTAAAAGGTGAAAAATTATGGCTTTAGTAAAATTAACAACAAAACAAGTTGCAACATTAGTCAATGATGCAACAAAACAATATCTAGGTGAAACAGCAGTTTTATCTGAAGATTTAACAAATGTAATTGATATGGGTGTGGCAATCCAAAATGCAGATTTATATGAAAACTTCACAATGGGTCTATTATTAAAGATTGGTTATGAAATCTATGTAAATAGACCATATAAGTCAAGTATGCCAGATATTTTTAGAACACAAACAGAGTTCGGACAGATTACATCTAAAACAAGGGGTAAACTTGATGTTGCAAAAGACAATCAATCTTGGATGCTAACAGACAACACATCATATGATGACAATGTATATATTGAAAGTACATATGAAACAAAATTATTTGCAAAGAATGATGCATTTGAAATTAGAAAATCAATTCTTGATGAACAAATCAAGGGTGCGTTCAAATCTCAAGCAGAGTTAGAAAAGTTCATTTCAATGGTTTTCACACTTGTTTATAACTCAATTGAGGTTAAGCGTGAGGCATTGGTTCAAATGGTAATCAATAACTTTATGGGTGAAGTTATCAATGAAAATAATGCAGTAAGATGCGTTAAGCTATTAACAAAATATAATACTTTAACATCTCAATCTTTAACTGCTGACCAAGCAATTATTGATAAGGGTTTCCTTGCTTATGCTGGTGGTGTAATTAGAAGATATCAAAAGTTATTAACACAATATTCATCTATTTATAATATGACTGGTGCAGAAAATCATACACCACTTGAAATGCAACATCTTGTATTATTAAGTGAATTTATTGAGAATTGTTCAACATATCTTGATAGTAATACATTCCACGATGAATTTGTAAAATTACCAAGACATGCTGAAGTACCATATTGGCAAGGTACTGGCACAGCACTTGCAGATACAAGAAAGATTGTAATCAAGACATCTGCTGGACATAACGTATCACAAGATAATATCATCGGTTGTTTATTCGACCACGATGCACTTGGTATCTTTGAGGATAAACCAACCGTTAGAACAAAATACATTAATAGTGCAGAGTTCACAAATTATTGGTTCAAGCAAAAGGTTGCATTCTTCAATGATACAAATGAAAATTTCATTGTGTTCTTATTAGCATAATAAATTTGACCTATATATTTGAATTTTATGGGATGGGGTTTATAAAATCCCATCCCATTTTCAAAAATGAAAGGAAAGTGAAAAAAATGAACATTAAATTACACAATATCACTTGCGATGCTAGTGTTTTAGATAAAACAGCATATTTGAATACAACACCAGTGGATATGACAGCTGTTTTCAAAGCTTTAATTCCTCAAGATTTATTGAACCCAGTGTTGATTGTTGATAGTACAATAAATCCATCAAATTATAATTATGTATATATTAGTGATTTGAATGCATATTATTTCCTTGCAAGACCGATTGTTTTATCAAATAATCGTTATGAATTAAGACTTGAAAAGGATGTGTTATTTTCAAACCTTGCTAAAATAAAAGCATCTTACTGCATAATGCATCGTTCGGACACTCACGGCAGATTACAACTGGCAGATCCAACAGATGCATTCGATGAGGTTGAAAGCTTTACAATTACAGACTTAAGCACATATAAATTAAGTGAATTTGATGTTTCTGGTATGGACTATCTTGTTATTTATTACGATGGATATAGAAACGATACAAATAATCATCCAGAAAGTACATTCAGTGTCAATTTAATTACTGCTTATGATGATGGCATTGAACCATCAATTCAATCTGGGTCATATGCACTTGAAACAGCATATGGCACAAATATCAATATGCGTGTATTAGATTATTCACAATTGCAAAAGCTTGCACAACGTATAGGTAGTGATGCACAATTATTATCATATATTATTGGTATTTATAAAATTCCTATGGCAACCAGCACAACAGATAATTTGAAATTTAGGGTTAAACAATTAACTTATACATCAATTAATGTGGGCATAACAAACATTGATTTATCAACTGCCGTGCGTTGCCCTTATGATTTACGTTCAAGATGGGTTTTTGAGGATTTCACCTTATTCACAACAGATGTAAGAAAGAATACATATTATTATCGAAATCCATATCGTAAATATGAAATTTGGTGTGCTTTTGTGGGATGGGTTGAAATTCCTGCAAGCTATATCATTGATAAGAATATAAAGATATTTTATACATTCGATTTATTAAATGGTGAAACAACTTGTAATTTCTATGATGTTGCATCCAAATCTGTATTTATGACAAAAACTGCAAATGCCTTTTTACAAATCCCACTTTCTGCAATGAATATGCGTGAAATGGAAGAAAGAAAAACAGCATTGATTTTAAATACAATCATCGGTACTGCATCAAGTGCAGTTTCAATTATCGGTGGTGCATATACTGGCAATGCTGTTGCTGTTGCTGGTGGTGTAATATCTGCTGGTAAGGTTGCAACAAATGCAATTACTGGTTTCACACAATTGCATCCATCTGGCAATGTAAATGTTCAAAACTCAAATTCTGGTTATCAAATGCGAATGAATTTCATTTTAAAAGAAACATATAAAAATGTAATTCGTATTGGTATGATAGGTAGACCTTGTAATTCAAGCTTATATACAATATCAAGTGAAACTGGATATTTTGAGGGTTCACATTTAATTTTATCGGATAATGCTGGATTATGTAAGGATGAAATTGACAAAATAAAAATTTTAATCGAAAAAGGTTGCTATGCATCATAATTATGTTATAATAAAGATGCTGATTGTTTTGGCATAACAATATTCTCCTATCGTCAAGGAAAGACACGTTTTGCACCTCCGAACGTGTCTTTTCTTTATAATCAAAAAGGGATGATTAATCACCCCTTTTATAACGTGTTTCAATATCTGCAATATATGCTTTGTATTGTTCTGCTAGTGATAATGAATAACTGGATGGTTCAAGATGAACCCCAGACAATGCAATGATGTGGCTTTGATTTCCTAGATAATCAACAACATCAAATTCCTTTGTATCATCAATGTATGTGTGCAACAGCTTTCCAGAATGTTCACCATCAACAAACATATCATCATTGAATAGGTCAAAAATGCTTTTATTTTCTCTTTTTGCAAGGTCGCATAAATATGGTATAGCCTTTTTCTTATTAAGTCCAGATATTGTCAAATTATAAGGTGTTTGCCCTTGCTTATAATGATGACTATCTTTTGCATATTCTACCATATAGCGTTTAGCACCTAATGTTTTGAAATTTTCATAATGGTCATCATAATCCCATAAACCAATGATGTGTTCATTTCCTTTAATATCCTTTGGTTTGAAATCTTCAATATCAAATTTATATTTCTTACAAACTGCATTTATCTTTTTCATAATCATTTGATTGTATGCATCAAAATATTTTTTATGTGCATCAAAATTTGTATATTTCAAACTATCTGTATCAGCATAGATGAAATCATATTTTAATTCTTTAATACCAGTGAATAAATTTCTTCTGGCATAAGCTGTGATATAAATTCCCCATTCATAAACAAGAAATTTATCCCATCTGGTGTTGTACTTTTCAAGGCACTTTTCAAAATTATCAATGTTGATAGACCAAGTATCGTTGTTAAATTCAATAATTGGTTTTACTGGGTCGCAGACCATCATACCAAATATCGCATTCAACATACCTTTTAAAAGCAAATATTCAACTTCTTTGCCATCAACATCCTTTAATTCTGTTTTTCCTTTGTAGAAATGTAATACACATTCCATCAATTCTTTAGGCAAATAATCCTTTCTTGAAATCCACATATTTGCAACTTTGATTTTATCAAAATCATAGAATTGACAGATATTAACATAATCAATTTCGCATATGGTGGTTGAAAGCTTTGATGCAGATACCACACGACCATTATTGATTACTGCATCACTTGAAATATCAAAACATTTGCTTTCACTGATAATGTTTTCATATACATCCTTTTTCATCCTTAAATTGATAAATTCAATATCGAATATACAAGCATATGTTTCAATATGTTCAATGAAATCATCATACCCCTTTGGTTGATATAATCTGGGTCTAGTCATCGGAAATTTTTCCATCAAGATGACTGCTGGATATGATGATGTAAAGTCTTGCGAATGAACGTTGTGAAATACCTTTCCAGTGTTCAATGCATTTGAATGTGTAAATCCACCAGCAAAACATCGTTTCAATTGATGATATTTCTTTTCATCCATTGTAAATTGCAAAACCTTTTTTCGATAGGTTTTCACCCACTTTGATTTTAAAACATAATTCTTTACATATCTGCGTACATAACCAGTTTTTGTAAGTGGTATTTTTAATAAGGATTGATTTAATTCTTGTTCCATACTTTCACGAATGAAATAGTTATCAACAATTACATCATACAAGCAATATTCAATTTCATCTTCTGTAAGTGGTGTATTTGGTGTATGTATCAAATTATAATCAAGCTTTCCAGTTTGCTTTGATGCTTGATATTTAACAAGGTTTTTACCAGTGGTTTCAAGACTACATCCAGCAAGGAAATAACTACATCGAAATTCAAATCCATCTGTGCATCTTGCATAAATAACACTATGTGGTTCGGATGCAAAGATGTTCGACCAATCAAAGAAATGTTTGATGAATTGAAATTCAAATTCCAAATTTCTTACATAGATGATTAAATATTTATTTTCATCTAATTTAAAATGGTCTTTCAAACATTGCATAAACTGGTTAAACTCTGCCCACGTTCTACCCATAAATGATGCATCAAGAATTTGAAATTGCCAAACATACATAAAAGAAATTTTTTCATATTGTTCAATTGGAAATTTTGCATCCTTTTCTTTCATCTTTACAATTTCATTTGCTTGATATATTTTACCACTTTCAATGTGTCTGTAAATGTTTGTTGTTTCAATATCAAATGTGATAGGAAGATTGTAGAATTTCTTTTTCTTTTTAGAATAAACCTTTATTTTAGATAATTTAAAAAGGGTTAAAAATTCATCAACATTTGACATTGTATAATAATTCATAACCCTTTCACCCCACTTTTATTTAACTAGATTAAACATATCTTTGTTTGATAGTTCTTCACTTGCTTGTTGTTTTGCTTTTTCCTCTGCAAGTTCGATTTCATCAAGATTACCTATAACATCTTCTTTTGATACATCATATGCCTTGATGACACTTGTAGATGAATAACCATCTTTTTTCTTTTCTTCAATGGTTGTTCGTATATTTGCCCATCTATCACTGATTAATTTTCTGGCTTGTTCAATTAATGCACTTTCCCCATATTTACCAATTATTTCATTATCTGTGTATAGCACACCAGATGTTTCATAATGTGATTTTATTAATTCATCAATAATTTGTTTTTCTGCCTTTTCAACAGAAATTAAATCAATTAAGCTTTTACCAGTTTTTGTTTCAAAATCTTTTATCATCTGTTTTGTACCAGATATGTTATATGTTTGTAGATTTGAAATATATGATAAATCTCTTAATTCTTGTTTCAATTGTTCAAGTGGCATCCTTTTGGCAGTTTTTAACTTGATTTCTCTAGGCATTGGATATTTGTTCTTTTCACGAACCCCTAAAAACTGCGACACGTTTGCATAATCGGATTTTAATAGCTTTCTTACAGATGCAGTAATATTCTTTGATGTTGAATATAATAGACTTTCCATTTCACTTCTTGGCATCTTATAAAGCTGTTGTTCTGTTAAACCCCTTAATTTTGCCATATTTCCACTTTTGACACCCTTGATGCCCATTGTATCACCTCTTTTGCTTTAATTCATTAATATGTGATTTTATGCCTATGCAAAAGGTATTCACTGCAATCATAGGTGAACCAAAATACTTTTTTGCACACATTGTGCAAATCATTCTTTCACCATTATTTGATACCATACTGAATATATCTTTCTTTTCCTTACAGAATAGGCAAGTGTATTTTATTGTACCATCAAATTTGTGTCTTTTAAATAGTTCACGATTATGAAAATTAATTTCATTATCAATTTTTGGTAGTTTATTCGTTTTCATATTGTTCACACACCTTTACATAATTTAAAAATTCATCCCATTCATCTTTTGGTAATTCCGAACCATCCATCATTACAATATAATATTTACCTTTTGGATTTCTTCTGATTGTATAATTCTTATTTTCAAAATATCTTGTAAAATATGATAATGCTCTTTCACAAGGTAATGTAATTCTAATTATCTTTTGAACCCCAAAAAATCGTTTATTTTTGTTTTTTGGTGTAAGTGGCATATATTTACCCCTTTTAAATTCATCTGCAAAAATACTATCAATTTTCATTTTCTAAACCCATCCTTATATTCATGTAAACATTTTGATATTTGTATATTCAAAATTTCTTTATCGTTTGATAATAACTTTTTAAATTTTAATGCATCTATTTTCCTTTCGAACCAACGAATAAAATAATTTTTATATGAGCCTTTATCGACTTCCCAGTATAATTTATACATACTAAGCACCATAGAATGAAAGACCGATTTAATCGGTCTTAACATTCATTTCAACTGGTTCGGTTGTTGCAACTTCAATTGCCTTTGCAACTTCTGGTTCAACATAATCAAATTCATCTTGTTCTGCAACAAGTGGTTCAAAGAATGCGATACCACCTCTAATCCAGATTTCTGGATATTTTAGTTCACCAGTGTCCTTATCTTCTGTAATTCTATATGTTCTAGGACTATCAATGAATTTTGCCTTAACATATAGGAAACCAGTAGTTAAATCCATTAAATTGTCAAAATTTCTTGTTGATTGTTTATCAACTGAAAATGCATCTTGCGTGAAATGTACATCTAGCCATCTGTTATGCTTTCCAATATCAACACCCTCATCATCATAAACTCTTAAATGCTTTAAACCCTTGATTGAATTAAAATCCTTTTTACCATCCTTTGTTTTCATCTTTCTGCACTTAATAGAAATACGAATAATCTTTTCACCAGCCTTATCATTGAATGCTGGTTTAACTTCCTTTGTGTCAACTACCTCAACAACTTCATTTGTGTTTTGAATTTCATTTGCCATAAATAATTTACCTCTTTCCTTTTAATATCTTTTTCTTTTTTCGCAAATTTCAATTACTTCATTTACTGCCTTTAATTGACCTTTAGCATAATTATATGCATCTGGATCTGTTTTTTGATGTTTCTCATCGGTCTGTGTTTCTAGCACAGCTTTACGAATAATCAAATATTCTTTTAATTTTTCCATTTATTCACCACCTTTCAATTCATTATTAATTTTATTCATCATTGCATCAAATTTTTTATCTAATGCATTAATAACATCTTCTTTTGTTGTATAAACATTTGATTGTCTGTGTATCCAATTATACACGATTTCACCATCTGGTTGCAATGTAATTGCTTTAACTTTATATTCTGTAATTGCTAAGCCAGATATGACATAGAAAACATCACCTATTTGTAAATGTTTCATTTTTTTCAACCTCCTTTACAATTTTATAACTATCACCCCAAAATTGAATAAATAAACCATTGAATAATATTGTGATATGAAATAATGTTTCGTGCCCATAACTTTCAATTTTTACTTCAATTGGGTCATTTGTAATATTGAAAAAATCACTTATATGTGAACCATTTGATATTTCAATTGATGTGCCTTTTTCAATCATAATTGTTTTTGTTGTCATATTCTTACCCTTTATCTTTCTTCTGTAATTCCTGTTTCATCAAGCATTTCATCAATAAAACGATATGCCTTATCTAAAGACATACAATACACAGAATTTTCAATTTCATTCGGATATGTAATATAAAATAATCCATTTAAAATATTATGTGAAATTGTAAAACCCTTATAAGAATAAATAAACCACATTTTTTTCACCTTTTATCTTTCTGCCTATCCATAGACACCTTAATTCTACACCCAAAAAAATTCGAATTCAACAAAAATTTTTAAATTTGATTAAAATTTTTTCAAAATAAATAAAAAAGGTGTTTAAACACCTTTAAATTTTAACCAATGCACCATTTCAAATATGCACGAATTTCATCACCGATTTCATTGTTTTGATAAAACACTTTATGCGATGGGAAGAAAGACCAGATTGTTTTTTGAAAATCATACATCGGTCTTGATATGTTCTTTGCGATGTTTGGTCTGCTATCTTCTTGCATCATATAAATAATATCATTGTTGAAATCTGGTGTCTTTGTTATATCTGTATGAATGTATGTGAAATATGAATTATCACGCTGGATAATATCACATTGAAACATTCTATCATCAAATTTAATATAATATGATAATATAACATCCTTTGGTCTGTACTTAACTGGTAAATGTGGGTATATATCCAATTGCCACGCACCTTTTGTTATCATATCTAATTTAGGGTTATTAAAAGCAAAATATTTGTTCGATTTTTGATTTTTTCCGATTGGGGTATCACAATATTCAACCGATACAGACAAATCAGAATTTCCATATGTATATGTATCAATTGTACCTTGCTTTTGATTACGAATATTTTTCAAACCCATTTCAATGAAATATACACTGAAATAATTGACCGTATTACCCATCATTAAAATCTGCAATGATGTCTTATTTCTTTTGATGGTTGATACGATAGTTTGAAATTCGATAAATTCATCTGCAACATTTCTTGTTGTATCTTTTCTTATAAATTCATCAAATAAAATAATTTCAACCTTTGGATGCTGGAAAGATGAACCAGCGTTCAAAATGCAATGTCTAAAACAGAATGGTTCTGGATGTAATTGATATTCATCTTTTTCTGCATCATAATTTGCGAAATACCAAGCAAAATTTCTATAAACAATCATTTCATATTTGCCCTTTGTAATATCAGAAATAAACCCCTTCGGAATACCCCCAAACATACCATTTGCACGACCTTTTTTGAAATCTTCATCATATAACCTTAATAATACCGATTGTGCATCAAATAACCAATAGCAAATACATAATACCATCTGTGATGCTGTTGACTTACCATTTGATTTTTCACCAAATGCAATCAAATATTCACTATTACATTTTAACAAATTTCTAATATCATAATGTTCATCATTCATCCACTTTGATAATAGCTTATTAATTTCTTTGTAATGATTATATATAAATAATGTTTTATCTTGCGACAATATTTCTTTCTTTTTTAACTTCAATGTTATCACCTCTTAATTACATTATATCATAAAAGAGA
>Ga0247611_10009079_pt1 | contig 12056 bp, 25 predicted proteins | sample 177DNAGHGhighgp2_FD_192422 | JGI IMG/M metagenome (GOLD analysis project Ga0247611, IMG submission 192422) | Sheep rumen microbial communities from Palmerston North, Manawatu-Wanganui, New Zealand - 1770 DNA GHGhigh gp2 | ecosystem: Host-associated > Mammals > Digestive system > Stomach > Rumen... | reverse complement strand
CCTCCGCACAGCATTGCATCGTCCGAGATGGCGACAGCATATGGAAGATCGCTCAGCGTTATAAAGTTCCTTTCGAGGAAATGATGCGTCTGAATCGTCATTTGCACAATCCGCATCTGATTTATCCGCTTGACAAGATCGAGCTTCCTGACAACTCGGAGCATGGCACTGGCGCTCATACTGCGCAGAAATCGCCGCCGCCATCGGAAGATCAGCAGAATGACAATGATCAGTCTTTCGAGCATGGCAATTCGGCACAAGCTCAGGCTGTTTTGTCGCTTGTCAACGAGGAGCGATCAAAACAAGGTCTGCGACCATTGAAGCTTTCCTCCAAATTGACAAGCATTGCGACTCTTAAATCGCGAGACATGGCAGACAAAAATTATTTCAGTCATGAATCGCCGACTTACGGATCGCCGTTTGACATGTTGCATCAGTATGGCATCCAGTACCGATCTGCAGGAGAGAATATCGCCGCAGGACAGCGCACTCCTGAAGAAGTCATGCAAGCTTGGATGAATTCATCAGGTCATCGTGCCAATATCCTGAACAAGAATTTCACTGAGATTGGAATCGGATATTATCAAGGCGGCTCTTACAAGGTCTACTGGACGCAGATGTTCATCGGATCATAATTCCTCGAGGATCGGCTCAAGGCGGCTCTATGCCGCCTTTTTGCCGTTTGCAAGCGCCTTTACAAGCGTTTGATCATCACTCGATATTCAGTCCTTGCCTGCACAGTGTATGCCTGCTTTTGGATCGCTTTGCGCTCGATCAGATACTCGCCAGTGATGACCTTTTCGCGCTCCCCGATCCGAGCTTTGATCTGCTTGTCCACTTCCTCAAATTCTTTCTTTGCAGGCGCGAGTTCCTGCTTCCGATTGATCAGCTCGTCCAGTTCGTCATCAAGATCAACATCAGCAGGCTTCCTGCGCACCATGCCGCATATGTGAGCAAGAGAGCATCCTTCGCATACATTTATGTCCTCGCATGCGTCAGGCGCTTTGTCGGCGCTCAGCGCCGCATATACGCGCTCTGCCTTCGACAGCATCTGCTCACCATAGTCATAGTCAAGCGGCACTTCAATGAATTTCGTTTCGCCTGTCAGCTTGTTTGTCAGCGCGAAGAATCCTTTTTCCTTCCCGAATCTCAGCATGTAAATGAAAAGCTGTGCAGGATATCCCTGAATGTATGCCTTTTTGCTGTTGAGGAAATCTTCGACAGAATTCAGCTTGTCATATTCGAAAGGCGAGATTCCTTTGATCTCGACTGGGATCAGCTCGCCGTTTTCGTCCTTGATCCTGATGTCCTCTCTGCCTGTGATGATTCCGCCTTTGACATCGATCTTCCAACTGCGCACAGTCGGAGTCACAACTTCAAATCCTGCTTCCTTGATGTTTTTGATCGTATGCTCTTCAAGCGTATTTCCGAGATCGAAAATGTTCTGCAGTCCGACATCATGCGGCTTTTGCTCGTCCCAGTGCTTGATCAGCAGGAACAGATATCGCTCGCAGGGATGACCGAGATTTGATGCTCTGAGATTGTTGACAGGATAAACCTGAATCTTATCAGCTTTTGCTTTGAACAGCTTTTCATTGATCTGCTTCGCGTCCATCGTCATCTTCTCCATCTTCGGACTCTTCGTCCTCTATTGCATCAGGATCGTATTCATCAAAATCTGTGCTGTGGCAATAAGGACATCCACTCATCCTTTCGTATGCAGGCTGTCCCCAAAACTCGCCGCGAGATTCTTCCCATCGCGCAAGCTCGTCCTGATCAAAGACTTTGCCGCATTCCATGCATTTGTATTTCATCCTGCGTTCACCGCTTTCTGACATTCCATGCAGTACATCTTCCCAAATTTGCTCTGACTGTAAGATGCGACAGTCTGTGTGATCGCTTTGCCGCATTTCTCGCAGACAAGTCCGCTGTTCTCTGCCTTTTTCGTTGTGCCGCCTTTTGTGCCTTCCTTGAATGTATATCCTTTGATCTTTTGCGCATCGAGTCCTGCTCTTTCCAATGTCGCAACATCAATATTCCGCAGATTCGGGATCAGGCGCTTGATGCCGTTGTTCAGGCAGTTTGTATATGCCGCCATTTTCACATTGCGCTCGTCCACTTCGTCAGGCTTCAGGATCGCTCCACCTCGTTTTGCAAAGAAATCATCGCCCATGCTTCGACTGCCTTCACATTCGATAAACTGATCCTTCAGCATGAATCGCGCCTTGTATGTGTATGTTTTGTAACCATCCGAGTCCATCGAGACAGTCGGATTCCCGATCAACTGGATCGAAATTCCGAACAGTCTTGCGACCTTTGTCGCGCCTGATTCCTGCAGATAAGGCTTGCCGCCGATCAGCACCCAGTCAAGCTCGTTTGTGATCTTGAGCGCCGCATCCATGATCCTGTTCATCGCTTCAATGTATTTTTCAGCTTTCTCGGCAAGATAAAGGATGTTGTCAGTGTTTGTGTCGAGAATGCCGCTTTCAGTCTGCGGACGAGCTGTCAGATCGACAATGTCACCATCAATGATTTCGACTTCGTTTTTGTTCATTTTTTGTGTTTCCTTTCAATGTGCTGAGCATATAATTCATTCTCAGCTTTTTCGATTTTTTCCTTGATCCGATCAATAACATCGGAATTTTTGCCGCTTCGGATCGCTTTCGCAAGCTTGTCAAGAAGCTCATGATATTTGTTTTCTTTCGCCATCGGGCTCACCACCTTTTTCTGCAAGTCTTTTTGCTATCGCATTTGCGATCAGGTCGAGATCAATGCGCTTCTCCTTGTCGGAAAATGTGATCTTGATTTTTCTTTTAGTCATTCTTCATCATCTGCCACATGTCCTGATCAGGCAGGCGGAATGCTTCCTGCAGGCTCTTCCAAAATGAAGGTTTTCCATTTCTCGCGCCGTTTTCGACTGCGGCATATGTCGCTCGAGTGCATCCGATCTTTGCGGACATCTCCTCCTGCGACATTTGATGTCTGATGCGAAACACTTTCAGGTTTGTTCTCATGTTTTTCCCTCCTCTCTTCTTTTATTGACGATTTGTCTCGTTTCTATTCACCTTTGTTGCGATTTGTCGCAATATGTCACCATGTAAGCGCTTTCATTTATCGACAAGGGAACAGGCGATCATTCGCCTGCAATCCCATCGATCTGCTTCCTGTATCGCAATTGACTTTCAAGCGCCGACTGCATTTCCTTCAGGATCAGAGTCAGCTTGCGACAGTCTTTGTCGGACAGCTCCCATGACGGAATGTAATTGACCACAACAATCAGCTCATAAATCTCATGAATCATTTCCTCGATCATCTTTGTCGGCATCGTCCAAAATGGCATTGCCTTGTCGAGCATTTCACCACTCCTGTCTGATCAATTTCTGAAACAAGTCAATTGCATCCTCAAGCTCAGCTTCGCTCATGAATTTTCCGCACTGGCAGTGCATCACTTCCTTTCCTGATGATTCATCAAAGATCGAAAAATTGTATGAGAATCTTCCTTGAATCGCGACATATCCATCCTTGTGAGCTTCCGTCTGTCCTTCATTACTTTCGAAATCATCGCACCAATAAGCATGCGAATCACCATCCTCGTCAACTTCAAATGACTTGTGAGGATCAGTGCAGACATGGCGAAATCGGCAGTCTTTGCATGTCATCATGGTTTTTTCCCTTCTCCTCTCATATCTGCACCGCAATTGGGGCAATAGTTGGTTCTTGCGTAGCAATCATATCCAAACCATATACCGCAAACAGAACATTCAATGCACACATTGCAATTCTTATGCCCTTTATCAAACGGTTCGTGTTTAATCCACTTGCCTTTCTTCCGTTCATTCTTTAATGCTTTTATCCCTATATCGAGTGCTTGGTCGGGAACACTATTTTCATGGACATATCGTTTCTGTTCCATAAGCACAGCAATCGCTTCACTATTTGTCATCGGTTTTTCTCCTCTCAGCAAGAGCTTTTTCAACCGCCATATCTATGCATTTGTTTTTGTAATCGTTTGCGGCTGTTAGCATCGTATCTAATGTGTATGTATGTTTCGACAGCAGATTCCCTGTCGCTTCGACAAGCAAGCACTCCAATTTATACACAACATCGTTATATTTCTTTCGGCTGACAAAAGGAAATTCAAGCATCGCTTTTTACCTCCCACTGCTCCCGAAACCATTGTCGCCGCGATCCGAATCATCAAGCGAATCCACAAGCTCAAGATCGGGAGTGATGATCGGCAGGATCACAAGCTGTGAAATCTTATCTCCTTTTTTCATCTTGTAATCGCGACACTTGTTGTTGTACACCTTGACAACAATGCTTCCTGTATATCCTGCATCAATCACTCCCTCACTGGTCAGTCCATACTTGACATTCAGTCCGCTTTTGCTTTTAAGAAATCCGACATATCCTTCAGGAATCTCGACATGCACTCCTGTGTCAAATATCGCCGAATCATTGGATTCGATAATTGCATCTTCTCTCGCATAAAGATCGAGTCCTGCATCCGAGCTGTGCGCTCTTGTCGGCATGATCGCGCCATCGTCAAGTTTGATTTTAATTGTCATCTGATTTGTTTTTTTCCTTTCGCCTTTTTCGCATATTGGACACACCATGCGTCCTTCAGGGATTTCCTCGCCACAGCAGACGCATCGATTTGTTTTCTCTGCTCTCATCTGTTCAAGCTCTCCATGACTAATTCTCATTGTCTTTTTTCCTCCCATTTGAGTCGCTGACCGCAGTTATTGCAATAGCATAACTGATAATCTATATATGGATCGCCTGTTTCTGTAATTCCTTTACTTCCACAAGTTGGACAACAGTCGCGCATAATAACCTTTTTCGCGATTTGCTTTTCAACAGCTTCGATTGCGATATTGTAAACAGCCGCCGCTATCGCACAATCCTTGCGCGTTTCTCTTGCAGATTTCAAGAATTCAAGCGCTCTTTCATTTGTCATTCCCTTTTCTCCTTTCACTTGTACGGATGCGATATCATCGCATTGATTTCTGCCAGTGCCATCAAATGTTCTTGAGCTTTTTTCAGCTGTCGATCTTTGTCTGTTAAATACTGCTCTCGCTCCAGTTCGGATAGGCTCTCAAGCATTTTCTTTTCTGCTTCGAGTTCTAACTGACGCGCTTCTCGCTCCATCTGCTGATCATACTTTTTGCGGCTCTTTAGACAGTTCATCGTCTTTTCTCCTTTTTCCAGTTATCTTCTTTTTCCTTGAATCGTTTTCCGTCTTTCCATCCCCATGTGTAAAAGATGACCGCACACACAAGCAGGATCGGCACACATAAAGTGAATGCTTCTAACATGAAAAGCGGATAGTTGATCGCGACATCATAAAAGTCCATTGTCTTTTTCCTTGCTATGTACAAATTTTTCTCTTTGATTTGCTTCCCACAAATCATATTTCAGTTTGCGAAAATATCTGACCGAGATGTTTCGAATTTCATCATATTCCTTTAGAGCTTTTTCCGCCGCTTCTTTAGTCGGGAAATACTGAACATTCCACAATTCAAATAATGTGAAATCAGTCCGATTGCCGATCTTTCTCTCGACTATTTGAAGTTCTTTCTCGTTATAGCTTCCATCACTCCACACATGGACTCCGACATCACAGACATTCATTGTTCCTCGCCATGCGCAATGTTCGCATGTGCCATTGTGATTCGGATTGCATTTTGGACAAATTTTATAAATTGTGCTTCCAGTGTCAATGTTGTTTGCCTGCATATCCTCAAGCACACTTTTAATTTCACTTAATGTCATCCCGATCACCTCTGCCTGTCATCATGATCTTTGCGATAAATGTTGCCGCCGCCATCGACATACCACACCTGACGATCTGCCCACCGCAGGAAGCGGATGTGATCGATCAGCTTGCCGATCAACCATGAAACAGCGCCGATCCCGATCACCGATCCGAGCAGGATCGCAAAGAATTGCACAGGATGATTGAAAAAGAATTCCCACATCGCCATCCACCAGTCCATTGTTCTGTTCTCCTTTTTACTTCTTGAGTATTAATTTTTCAGCTTCCGCCTTGCTGATCTCTTTGTAATCAGTTACATCGTTTTGAATCTTGAGAAGTCCTGACATCTGCACCCATTTCCCATCTTGAAATCCATAAGCGAGCGCATTGTCAACGATCTTCGCGATCCTGCGGACTTCGCCGTTCTTCTTTAAGACATAATAGGATTCCATGATCTTTCCGTCACTGCCTCTCTTTCATTCCGATTTGTCCATGAATTCATCAAGCACTTCGGAGATCGCCTGCCCGAGCAGATAGCACCGAATCGTCACATCTGCATATTCAGCGCCTCGCTGTAATTCCTTGAAGTCGCAACTGAATTCCTCCATTGCTTCGAAGAGCAAATCCAAATTGTGTACCAAATACTCTTCCGCCTGCCATGCATTGAAAGTGTACGATCCGCTTGCGTTCCCTGTGACACTGTCCTCGCACCACAGATCGTCATTTAATTTTTCTTCGATCTCATCGCGATTGTCCTGCCATCCATCTTTGAGCAGATCATTGTCCTTGATGTAAGCTCTCACATCATCTTTCACAGCGCTCAGATAATCATATCTTTCCATCGTCAAAGTCCTTTCTTTACTTCTTCAGGATGTTCTCGAATGCGTCCGAGAGGATCAGAGTTGTGAATCGCGTCTTTATGTATTTGATTTCGTAATAATGCATTTCGGTCAGCTTGGCGATTCCCTTGTCGATCCTGTCGATCTCAATGATGTGCTTGTTGTCAACGAAGATCGGCGAGTAAACCGAAACCTTTTTTCTGCGCTCCTTGCCGTTCTGACAAGTCTCAGTGACCTCGAAGATCGTTTCATATGCCTTCATTTTCTTTTGTCCTTTCTTTGCTTTTCGAGCCATTTCACAAGGCGCTTGTATCTCCTGTCAAACTGTCTTTGATTTCTCCATGTGATAACCTTCTGATTATCGCCCACTTTAACCACTGCGCTGTGTTTCATCTCAATTCTCCTCCAGTGCTTTGATCTCGTCTGCGAAGATTTCGACCATCTTGTCGAAATAATCCCTTTTGGTCAGCAACCACAAACATTGGTCAATCACCATGCTTTCACGCAGATACTTGCGTTTGTCCTCATCGGTCTCAGCATATTTGCGCATCGTCAGCGCATGCTCATTTTTTGCTTTCAGCACCTTGATGATGTTCGCCTTGTTCCACTTCATGACTGTTTCCCTTTCCTGCCGTATTGCCGTTACATCAGCATGTTTGAGTCAGTCAGGATATCCGACATACTCGCCTGTCACCATGTTCGTGTGCCACCGAACAACCTCCGTCTGTCCGCAGTACACACCCATCATTCCCGATCCATTGGCGACAAATTTCGTCCACACAGGCACTCTGATCTTCGCTCTGCTCCATCCTGTCTTTTTGAGCAGTGCCTTCATCGAGGAAGCGAAGATTCCGTTTCCGACATAGCAATCGCGTCCATACTTGTTTGTGAAGCAATGGACTCTGACTTCTTTGCCGTTCTCGTCAAGCACCACATCCCAGTCCTGCATGCCATCGCCATCGAGGATCGCAAGCTGAAGATTGCACTCGCGAATTGCGTCCTCCTCAACTTTCTGACTGATGAAGCAATCATCCTCATCCGTCTCCCAGTTCGCGATCCGCACAGCGCGTCTGTCAATCGCGTCCTGCATGCGCTTTTTGGTCGCCAAGATGGATTTTCTAAGCTCCTCGCCGAACAGCTTCATTTGATTTTCTCCTTTCTGTCTCCCCCCCGAGACCACTAATATTATACACCTTGAGTGTGATGGCAGTATGATCGTTGTGTGATGACTATGTGAAAATTGCGACATTTTCAAAGTTTTTTCATCGTTTTTGTTTCATTATGTAAACGGATCGTCTCGCTCGTTTCAGACCGCATCGCCCAGTCTTTGTTTTTCTCAGTCCCTTTCTTCGATCTCGACTATCTGCCATGACTGGTAGATTTGAATGTCGCGCTCTTTTTCCGCAATGAATTCCTCATACTCGGCTTTCGAATGCATTCCCCATCCTGAGAAGGAGTGCCACTCGGTCTTTCTGCCTTCTTTGCGCCAGTAACCTCCTCTTCCTGCTTCAAGCGCCATGATCGCGCTTTTTCCGTTTTCGATTCCCTGCAGGCAGTGATTGATAGCTGACTGTTTGAAGGACTCGCATGCCGATCTCTTCGCCGAACACATGACCGCTCTGCCGCGAGAATTGAGAAGCGCATGAGTGTAATGATGCGTCCTGCTCGTTCTGATCAGATTTCCGTTGTAATAGAATCTCATTTTTCCCTCCTGCAAGCTGTGATGTTCACATAACCTTTCTTCGTTTTGTATTTCCTCGCGAATCTCGTTTTCGCTTTGTCCCATGCTTCGTCCAGTGTCTCGGCAGTCACCTTGATATCCTCGCGCTCCATCGCCTTGATCACATCATTGCATGTCAGCACATAGGTCATCGTCCGTCCTCCTTTCAATCCTCGTCAGACTCTTCGTCATCGTCATCTTCGCTTTCGCGATCTTCGAAGAGCGCTTCCTCGCTCTCATACCCGAGCCACTGCGCGACAGTGTCGAAGTCAAACCAAAACAGATCGTTGATCTCCGTATCGCTCATCCCATCGGGATAGGCATCCTCAAGGATCGCTTCGACCTGATCAAGCTCCTCACAAGAGAGGAGTGATGCGCGATCTTTTGCTCCCGACCAAAACTCGAAGTATCTGAGACTCTGTTCCGAATAAATCCTCATGATTGTTTCCTTTCCGCTGAAGAGCGTTCCGCCCTCATCAGCATATATATTATACACCTTTTGTGTGATGTCTCTGTGATCGCTGTGTGAATTCTAAGTGAATTTGTGACATTTTTGATGTTTTTTTCTTATTTTTGTTTGTGTTTGTTACGATCTTTATACCATCGTTTCAAATCGTCACTTTTCAATATATGCGCTTTTCGTTGCAAAATGACACAGATGCGACTAAAATGTATATGAAACAGAATGAAAGGATGTGATTTGCCTTGTCCGAGATCATCGGAAAGAAGCTGAAGCAACTGCGAAAAAGCAAAGGCATGACGCAGGAGCAAGTCGCCGAGCGAGTGGACATCACTCGATCAACGATCTCGAATTATGAGATCGGCAGGCGCACTCCGCACCTGAAGGATTTGTCTGCGCTTGCGGATGTATTCGGAGTCGGTCTTGATTATTTCGGAGTCTCGCCAAAGGACGAAGCATTCGACCTGATCAGCAGAGCGAGAGAAATCTTCGAGTGCAAACAAGTTCCCCGACAAACAAAGGAATCCCTGTACAAAGAAATGATGCGCTTATATCTTGAATTGGAGGAGGATAATTGATGTTGAGAGTGCATGCATATATTCGATATTCGTCTGTCATGCAGGATGACGGATTTTCAGTCGAATATCAGATCGCCGAAATAAACGATTATTGCGAGCGAAACGGATGGACATTGGAAAAAGTCCATATCGATCAGGCTTTGACAGCGAAACAAGTTGCAGGACGCGAGTCATTCTTTTCTTTGTTAAATTGCATTGTGAATGAAGAAGTGGACATCGTGATCGTTTACAAGATGAATCGCATGTTCCGAAACGCTGAGGAATCGCATGTGTATCGCAAGAAATTCAAGCAACATGGAGTCAGGATCGTTTCCGTCACCGAGCCGATTGACGAGCAAACAAGCGCAGGACGATTAACTGCAAATATGCTTGCCAACCTTGATCAATACCAATCAGAGATCATCGCTGATTTTGTTCGATCATCGCTTCGAGAAATGACTCGGCAGGGATATTATATCGGCGGATATATTCCGCTCGGATATACACTTATCGAAGAAGCGCATGGAAAGAAAAAGCGCAAGCGATATCAAATCCTCGAATCGGAAGCTCTCCATGTGAAAAAGTGCTTCGAGCTATACGCTGACGGATTTTCACTGCTTTACATTCTGCATTATCTGCAGGACGCAGGGATAAAAGGTCGGCGAGGAAAAAGCATCGGCAGGACAACTCTTCGCAGATTGCTTCAGAATGATATGTACATCGGCACTCTGCGCTTTGTTACAGAAGGATATGATGATCTGATTGTCGAGAATGCGATCCCTGCTATCATTGACCATGATGTGTGGAATCGAGTGCAAAGTCGGCATCAAGCGAATAAACCAGTCACACCGCGAAAGCACCGCGAATTATATCCTCTAACAGGAAAGATCACTTGCGGATATTGCGGACAGCATTTTTTCGGCATTTCATGCAAGGTCTATAAATCAGACGGATCACCATATCGTTATCAATATTATGTCTGTTCAAAACGAGGATCGGCAAGCAAATGCAGTCCAAAACGCATTCGAAAAGAATTGCTTGAATCATTGGCGCTTTCGGCAATAAAACAGCACATCTTAAATGATGATGTCATCAAAGAGATCGCACAAAGAGCCGCATCAATTTCAAATAATACCCCACAGACCACTGCCGCAGAAATAAAAGCGATCAAACAAAGAATCGCTCAGCTTGATGAAACCATTGATCTGTTTATTGAGATGCGAAGAAAAAATGAGATGTCTCCCGAGCTTATTAGAAGAAAAAGTGATGAAGCTGAGTCAGAAATGAAAAAATTGCAATCGGAATTGATCCGACTGGAGCAATTGATCAAAACGGCGATCACTCCTGATCAGGTCGAAGATTATCTGCGAAATATGATGAAAAATGCGGATTCAAATGACATGGATGTTTTGAAAGCTATTTTTGAAAATTTTATCGAGGAAATTGTTGTGACGGATGACGAGATTGAAATCCGTCTTTTTGTTTGTTCTGATCCTGCTCTTGTGTATAAGAATCCGACTGGGCAATCGGTTGTCCGTTTATACTCAAAAATAAAACGATAATAGAAAAGGCAGGAGCGATTCCTGCCTTTTCCTGTTCTGTTAAATCCTCTGCGTCATCGAGATGACCGACTGTCCGTCTGCGGCAGTTTCGATTCGTTTGACAGCGCTGTTTTTCACTGTTCTGACAATTACCAAACCTTTGACTTCCACACCTGATTTGTGATCGTGTTGTAAGTGCCATCACTGTTCATTGTGCAAGTGACCATGTCGATCATCGTCTTGCCTGCGTAAGCGACAGACAGATATTGTTGCCAGTACCCAGTGACAGTGACTGTCGGACAGTTGATCGCCGTTGCCATGATCACTGCATTGGTCTGTGTTCCGTATGTGTAGAAGATCGCCGCAGTTTTGCCGCTGACCTTCGCATATGCTCTGTGCGTTCCTCCGATCACTCGGATCAGATCGTCCGAGTCAGGAACAAAGGACAGCGCATGTCCAGTTGACGATTTTATGAGAGTGTCGCAATTCAGGAATGTTCCCTGTTGCGCGATCCTTGCATCGCCAGTTGTGTCGATCTCGAATCGGCATGTCTCGCAGTTGCTCCGTCCGACATTGCTTCCTGCGACCATTTGAATGGATGTATTCGATCCTGTTGCGCTTGCCTGCACCGACAGATTGCGGAGATCAAGATCAGTGCCATAAAAGATGATGTTGGCAGTGCCTGCGGCGCATGTAATTTCAATCGTTTCTGCTTTTGCAAAGTCGAAGATGATCCGCTTATCATTTGTGCCAGTCAGCGACAGATTGAAGTATCTGTATCTGCTCTGAGATGTTCCTGATCCGTAGGCAGGAGTTGTGACTCCGAGCTTTCCGACAACTTCAATCGTGATGTGTGCCGCTGTAGGAAGCGCCGCCAACCATGTATTGCCGCCAAGCGCAGTGAGAAAGTCATTGCATGCTCCAGTGACTTGCTGTGCGTTGTAACTGCCATCATAAATCGCCTGCGCGATCTGTGAAAGCGAAATATTGTCATCCGATCCTGTTGCGTTATATGTTAGCTTTGAGACTCCGCTGATCGTTGCATACTGATTCTGAAGCTGTGTGATCTCGTCCGAAACAGACATGATGCCTGTACCATCAATTGACTTATAAACGCACACAATGACCTGAGTGCCTGCAGTGAGCTGATTTGTGAATGTGACCACTGATCCCGAAATTGT
>Ga0247611_10009078_pt1 | contig 12056 bp, 9 predicted proteins | sample 177DNAGHGhighgp2_FD_192422 | JGI IMG/M metagenome (GOLD analysis project Ga0247611, IMG submission 192422) | Sheep rumen microbial communities from Palmerston North, Manawatu-Wanganui, New Zealand - 1770 DNA GHGhigh gp2 | ecosystem: Host-associated > Mammals > Digestive system > Stomach > Rumen ... | reverse complement strand
CACCTGGCGTATGGCGCGTTCTACATTGGTCTTGCAGTGGTTGCAGTTCATACCGGCAATGTGGTAGGTGGCTGTGGTGAGGCTGACCTTCACTACGCAGGTTTCGTGGTGGTGCTCATGATGGTGTGAGTGACCGAAATAGTGGTGACACAGAGCGTTGAGTAGCAGGACGGTGAGCAAGGTTATCCACATCCAGTCCACGGGGCTGAGTCCTATGGGATGGTGGGCGCATACACCTGTGATGCGGCTCTGCACGGCAAACCATTCTTGAGGCAACAAGTAGTCGATACCCAGACCGAAGACTACGGCTCCGATAACGATGGAGAGAATGTATAGCCACAGCGTGCGGCGGCCGAATACCTTGCCGATGACAAGCATGGATGCGGAATTGACTGCAGGACCGGCCATGAGCAGTACGAGGGCGGCACCTGGAGTGAGACCCTTGGCCATGAGCGACACAGCGATAGGTATGGAACCTGTGGCACAGACGTACATCGGAATAGCCACGGCGAGTACAATGAGCATATTGATGAGTTTATATTCATGCAAGGCGGCGAGCCATTCACTTGGTACAGCCACCGTGATGAGGGCAGCAATAAGTAGACCCACGATGAGCCACTTGCCTACGTCCTGTATCATCTCGATGAAGGCATAGGAGAGAGCTTCTTGTATCTTACTCCAGAAGGTGTCGCCATGCATATGCTCGCTCTCGTAACCGCAGTCGTCGCAGCCACAGGAACACTCATCGATATTACTACTTGCAGCAGTTTTCTCGGAGTGAGTATCGTCATCTTTGGCATATCTGTTGGTGAGCCAACCACCGAAGATGGAAGTGAAGAGTGCGGCCAGCGGGCGCACAACGGCGAATGGCAGTCCCATCAGTGAATAGGTTGCAACTATGCTGTCCACGCCAGTCTGAGGAGTTGCTATCAGGAAACCGGTGCAAGCTCCGTGGCTGGCCCCCTGCTTGCGCAGACCTACGGCGGTGGGTATTACTCCGCAGGAGCAGAGCGGTAGGGGAATGCCCAGGAGAGCCGCTTTTAAGACACTCTTCATATTGCGCGGTGCGAGGTGACGGGAGTAGATGCTCTGAGGCACGAAGACGTGCAGGAGTCCCGCAATGAAGAAACCGAAAAGCAGATATGGAGCCATCTCCGCCGTCATGGTGATGAGGGCATCCCAGTATAGCGTGAGCCAGTCGATGATAATCATGATGTTAAAGTGTTATATTTGTACGTTGTATTACTTTTTCCGTTGCAAAGGTACGACAAAAGGAGTGCAACCTGGTTGCAAAGAAATAAAATTCATGTAAAATCTTGCGTAGGAAAGAAAGAAAATGTATCTTTGCGGTCGGAATACAATGAAATACATAATTATACGTATGAAGAAATTTTTCGCAGCGATATTGCTTACAGCGAGCGTAGCTACGCAGGCACAGGATGATTATACGCTGGTGTGGAGTGACGAATTCAATGGGGAGGGGGCTCCTAGCAGGAGTGACTGGTCACCGGAAACAGGCTATGTACGCAATCACGAGGCGCAGTGGTACCAGTGGGAGAACGCAGTGTGCAAAGACGGTTGTCTCGTCATCGAGGCAAGGAAGGAGGAGGGGGAGCATCCCTATACATCTTCTTCTATACACACGCGCGGACATCACGAGTGGCTCTACGGACGCTTTGAGGTACGTGCCAAGATACCCACCGGAGGAGGTGCGTGGCCTGCCATCTGGACACTGGGGCAGGGGAGGCCTTGGCCCTCGTGTGGGGAGATAGATATTATGGAATACTACCGCATCGGAGGTGTGCCCCACATACTGGCAAATGCCGCGTGGGGCAGCGACCGGCGTTTTCATGCTATATGGAACAGCAAACGGGTGCCGTTCTCGCACTTTACGGAACGCGACAAGAACTGGGCAGACTCGTTCCACATCTGGCGTATGGACTGGGACGAGCAGTTTATTCGTATCTATCTGGACGACGAACTGCTCAACGAGGTGGATCTGTCAAAGACGGTGAACGGACGCATCGGGCAGGGCACTAATCCCTTCCACCGCCCTCACTATCTGTTGCTGAACTTGGCTCTCGGTGGAGACAACGGCGGCGAGATAGACGATACACAGATGCCCATGCGCTACGAAATAGACTACGTGCGCATTTATCAGCGTGTGAAGAAATAAACAGGTAGGACCTTTTCTTACATCTTTGCCATCGCCTGCTCAAGGTCGGCGATTATGTCCTCCACGTTCTCAATACCCACGGAGAGACGTACCAGATCGGGAGCAACACCGGCTTCGCGCAGTTGCTCCTCAGAGAGTTGACGGTGGGTATGTGAGGCGGGATGCAGTACACAGGTGCGGGCATCGGCCACGTGGGTCACGATGGAGATAAAGTCAAGGTTGTCCATGAAACGGATGGCCTCATCACGACTGCCCTTCAGTCCGAAAGCAATGACACCGCAGGAACCGTCGGGCATATATTTCTGTGCCAGAGGATAGTATTTGTTGGAGGGCAGGCCGCAGTAGTTGACCCATCCTACTTTGGGGTTTTTCTCAAGCCACTCGGCTACCTTTTGGGCATTCTGGCAGTGCTGCTTCATACGGAGCGCCAGTGTTTCAAGACCGAGATTCAACAGGAATGAGTTCTGCGGAGATGGAATGCTGCCGAGGTCGCGCATGAGCTGGGCTACGAGTTTTGTGGTATATGCCATCTTGCCGAAGGCCTTTGTGTAGGTGAGTCCGTGGTAGGACTCATCGGGAGTGGTGAGTCCGGGGAATTTGTCGGCGTGTGCATCCCAGTCGAAGTTGCCGCTGTCTACCACACAACCGCCCACCTGCGTTGCGTGTCCGTCCATATATTTCGTGGTGGAGTGGGTGACGATGTCGCAACCCCATTCGAAGGGGCGGCAGTTGATGGGTGTGGCGAAGGTGTTGTCCACGATGAGGGGCACACCGTACTTGTGAGCCATCTTGGCGAAGCGTTCTATGTCGAACACGTTGCCGCCGGGATTAGATATGGTCTCGCCGAAGAAGCACTTTGTGTTGGGGCGGAAGCAAGCCTCGATTTTCTCGTCGTCCCAGTCTGGATCCACAAAGGTGCATTCTATGCCGAGCTTCTTCATTGTGACACCGAAAAGGTTGTAGGTGCCGCCATAGATGCAGTTGGAGGTGATGAAATGATCGCCAGCCTGACATATGTTGAATATGGCATAGAAATTGGCAGCTTGTCCGGAAGATGTCAGCATAGCACCTACACCGCCCTCAAGCGCAGCTATTTTCTTAGCCACAGCATCGTTAGTGGGATTGGCCAGACGTGTGTAGAAATATCCTGAGTCTTTGAGGTCGAAGAGACGTGCCATCTGGTCGGAAGTCTCGTAACGGAATGTGGTGGACTGGTAGATGGGAAGCTGCTGAGGCTCTCCCTTGGAGGGTTTCCATCCGCCGTGAATGCAGATGGTCTCGAGATTCTTTTTCATCGTATTTTTTGTTTTGTCTGTTTATCCTTTCTTTGCACTCCATGTTATCTCCTCTGTACCGGAAACTTGATTGAGCGCGCGGGCCAGTACGAAGAAATAGTCGCTGAGGCGATTGAGGTATCTCAATAAGCAGTCGTCCACGGAACATTCGCTCTGTAGTCGCAATACTTCGCGCTCTGCCCTGCGGCATACTGTGCGGCACACGTGGGCCTGGGCTGCTGCGGTGCACCCTCCCGGCAGGATAAAACTGCGGAGGCGGGGCAGTTCACTTTCGAGACGGTCTATCTCGTTCTCCAAAACCTTTACGGCATCCTCTCCGATGCACGGACACTCGCCCTGTGCGGAAGCCAGATAGGCTCCGCACACAAAGAGGTCGTTTTGAACGCGGGATGTGAAAGCTGTGAGAGCCACATACTCGCTTCCCATTGCGGCAAGCAGTCCGATATGGGCGCAGAGCTCGTCAATGGTGCCGTAACTCTCAAGGCGTGCACAGCATTTGCTTACGCGCTGTCCGTCCACGAGGGATGTATCGCCTTTGTCGCCCGTTTTAGTGTAAATACTCATCAGCGTTTATGAGTTGCTCGTGCAAAGGTACAACTTTTTTTTGTAAACATCAACCTTCGCGGCGCAGAATCTCTACAAACTCGTCTATCTTGTGTAATTCGTCGGGGATACGGATGTTTTGAGGGCAATGTGGCATGCATTGGCCGCAACCTATACAATGTGCAGCCTGTCGCAGACGCGGTACGCTGCGGTCCTGTCCCACGAGAAACTCTCGTCGCAGGCGGGCGTAGTTCTTATCTTTTACGTCCTCTGGCAGACGGTCGTGACTCTTCACCTTGTTGTAGTGCACAAAGATACTTGGGATGTCCACACCATAAGGGCATGGCATACAGTATTTGCAGTCGTTGCAGGGGATGAGCTTCACATTGACTATGTGGTAGGCGATATCGTAAAGGAAATCTTCCTCATCCTGTGTGACGGGGTGCAGAGGACTGTAAGTGAGAAGATTGTCGCGCAGATGTTCCATATATGTCATACCGCTCAGGACTGTGAGTACGCCCTCCGGGGTGCCGGCATAGCGGAATGCCCACGAGGCGATGGTGGCTTCCGGGTCGCGTTCTTTCATGCGTTCCATGAGATACTGCGGGATGTTGGCCAAGCGACCGCCGAGGAGCGGTTCCATAATAACTGCCGGAATACCGCGCTTCTGCAGTTCCGCATACAGATAGCGTGCATCGGTGTTGCGGCCGTTGATTTCGTTGGCATAGTCCCAATCGAGATAATTCAGTTCGATTTGCACGAAATCCCAATGCACCAGGTCGTGGATGGAGAGCAGATAGTCGAACACTTCCACGTCGCCGTGGTATGAGAATCCTAAATTTCGTATGCGCCCATCACGTCGCTGTCCTATGCAGTAGTTGAGCATGCCGTTGTCCAGATAGCGCGCTTTGAGGTTTTTCATGCCGCCCATGCCACATCCGTGCAGCAGATAGTAGTCGATGTAGTCTGTCTGCAGTTCTTTGAGCGAATTCTCAAACATGTCGATGCTCTCGCGGCGTCCCCAGGTGGCTTCGTTGAAGTTGGAGAGCTTTGTGGCGATATAGTAGGACTCGCTCGGATGTCTGGAGAGAGCGATGCCGGTGGCCCGTTCGCTGAGTCCTCGGCAGTAAGCGGGTGACGTGTCGAAATAGTTGACGCCGTGTTTGAGGGCGTAATCCACCAGGCTGTTTACCATCTCCTGGTCGATTTCATCGGTACCCTCGCGATTGGGGAGGCGCATCATACCGTAACCCAGCAGCGACACCTTGTCGCCGGTGGTGGGATTGGTGCGATATGTCATCTGGTCGTGAGGGGGCTCCTGCAGGTTCTTGTAGTCGTCCTTTACGGGTTGCGTCTCCTCTTTTCCCCTGCACCCTGCGAGTGCGGCTGTCACTGCGGCAGCACCGGTGCCGAAGAGTTTCAGGAAATCTCGTCTTTCGATATGTTTGCTCATAGTTGTTCGGTGTTGTGTGGTTTATATTTCCCGGTGCACCTCGTGACCCTCCACGTAGATGGCGGAGAGCGGACGTGCGGGACACAGATTCTCACATGCTCCACAACCGATGCAGACGGCGGTATTCACCATCGGAATGCGCAGCGACTGCTCGTCGGAGGGGGCGGACGGTATCATCGTGATGGCTCCTGTGGGGCAATGACGCGCACAGTTGCCACACGCCACACCGTCGGTGAGAGGGATGCAGTTTTTCTTCACCCATACGGCGTGGCCTATCTGCAGGGATGATTTTTCCTGTGGAGTGATAGGGCGGATGGCTCCTGTGGGGCACACTTGCGAGCATCGCGTGCACTCGGGACGGCAATATCCGTTTTCATAGCCCATCGCAGGTTGCATGAATTTATCCAATGATGTGGAGGGGCGTAATACCTTGTTCGGACACTCAGATACGCAGAGCTGGCACGAAGTGCAGTGCGTTGCCATATTGCGGGCAGAGAGACTTCCGGGAGGTGTGAGCGGTGTCTGGCGTTTGGGAGCCACCTTGTCCTCGATGAAAGCGAGTCCTCCGTCCACCTTCTTCTCCTCCTGTGCCATTGCTGCGCCGGCCAGAAGTGCGGTGCCCACGAGGAACTGACGCTTGCTCTGGTCTGCGGGTTTTCCGTTGCTGTTTTCCGATGAATCGGCACTTTTCTTTGCTATGCCGTAGCTGAGCGCATCCTTCGGACAGATACTGATGCAGTTGCCGCAGGTGACGCAACGCGAGGCGTCTATGCTGTGATTCTTGAAGTCGATACAGGATGACTTGCAGTTGCGCGAACACTTGCCGCAGGTGATGCATTTCTTTTCATTGAAGTGCACTTTCAAAAGGGAAAAACGGGCTGTTGCTCCGAGGACCGTGCCAACAGGACAGATAGTGTTGCACCATGTGCGTCCGCCACGCCAAGCGAGCACACCGATAAGGATGAGTGTCAGCGAGGTGACAGCGATGGGTACCCATCCGTAGAACACCCAATCTGCCTCCGACACAGCGTAACTGTCCACCGTCTCCGCTCCGAAAGCCAGTATGTTGTTTGCTCCAGTCCAGATGGGTTGGAAGAGATGTGTGGCGATGCGTCCGTAGGTGCTGTAAGGAGCGATGAGTGCGGCAATTCCCGTGATTCCTGCCACCGTCAGCACAGTGAAGACGATGAGTACACACACACGAAGTCCCCACATGGCCTTTGAATATTTGTAGCGGTTGCGCTTAGCGTGGCGTCCCAGCCGGGCAAAGAGATCCTGCATCACACCTAGCGGGCAGATGACAGAACAGTAGATACGCCCCAGTAGCAGGGTCAGTACGATGATTGCGGCCACTATGGCGAAATTCGCTGCGAGGAGTGCCGGCAGCAGTTGCACCTTCGGCATCCAGTTCAGATAGTGGTGCAGGCGGCCCGATACGTCAAGTAGCAGCAGCGTGATACCCGTGAAGAAGAGAGCCGCGAAGAGTTGTCGGATTCGTTTAAGCATGTGGTTGTGTATGTTTTGTGATGAAAATACTTATTTCGTATAGCAGATAGACGGGCAATGTGACGGCGAAAAGCGAGAACGGGTCGCCAGTGGGTGTGATGACGGCTGCTGCGATGAGTATGCCAACAAAGGCGTGCCGGCGATAGTTTGCCATTGTGTCGCCCGTGAGGATTCCAGCGCGAGCCAGGAGCCAGCAGACGACGGGCAGTTCGAACACGATTCCCATCACCAGTCCGAGTCCCAGGAGCGTATCTATGTATGAGTGCAGCGTGAGCATATTTCCCACTTCCGGACTTACCTGATATGTACCCAGAAAGCGCACAGCGAGTGGAAATACGATGAAGTAGTTAATAAGCGTACCTGTGACGAACATGACGTATGCGCTGCCCACCAATCGCACGCCCACACGTCTCTCTCTCTCGTAAAGTCCGGGCGATACGAAACTGAATATGGCATAGAGTGCATACGGTGAGGCGCAGAGCAGGCCGGCATAGAGTGCTGTGCGCATGTGCACCATGAACTGCTCTGTCAATCCGGTGTTCACCAGTTTGAGGGCAAAGTGCCCGTCGGCTCCGATGAACCGGTAGGTCACGAAGTCGGCATGCGTCGGTGCCAGCAGCACGGCAAACAGTTCGTCTTTCATACAGAATGCTGCAACGGCAAACACTGTCGTTGCCAGCAGTACACGAAGGATGACACCTCGCAGTTCGTCAAGATGATCCCAGAAGGTCACGCTTGCTTCCCGTCTTCCTTTTTCTTCTCGGGTGCCTCCGTGGTTTCCGGTGCGTTAACCTCGTTGAGCCCGTCCTTGAAACTCTTCACACCCCGTCCGAGGCCCTTCATCAGTTCGGGGATTTTCTTTCCTCCAAAGAGCAGCAACACCACCAGGGCGATGATGATGATTTCCTGTAGTCTGAGTCCAAACATAGTCGGTATAGATTTAATTACTAGTCTTTTTAATATATATTTCTGCCGCAAATATAGAGATTTTTCTTCAAACAACAAACTTTTTTTGTGACTTTTTGCGACAAGCCGCTTTATTTTAATGTTGAAGATGAAATGTGGCATGTTGGTGCGGTTAATGGAAAAAAGATGCTGTTAAGCGAAAAAAAGACGGGGAAATGATACGTATGAAAGAACTTTTCCGTACTTTTGCACCCAGATTTACGGTGCGCCAGCGATGGCGGTAATAGGGAATCGGGTGAAAGTCCCGAGCTGTCCCGCAGCTGTAAGTCCCGTTTTCACTGCGCAACAACAAGCCACTGAGGCTTCGGCTTCGGGAAGGCGCGCAAGTGGGGGATGAGCCAGAAAACCTGCCGTGAAGCAGAAAGAAAAACTGACGGCCCGCGCGGATACGGGTGCCGAAGATGAAAGGAAAGAGATTTTGTAGCATAGGGCTCCTGCTGTGTCTGGTGCATGCTGTTGTGTGCGCCCAGGCGCATCGCGACTCCACCCGTGTGATAGATGAGGTGGAGGTGCATGCTTCCAAGGCAGAGACGGTGATAGAGGGACAGACGCTCTCGGGCGAGCAGATGGAGGCCCTGCGCCACCATAGCGTGGCCGACGCCATGCGCTATTTCTCCGGCGTGCAGCTCAAAGATTATGGCGGCGTGGGCGGCATGAAGACCGTCAACATCCGTTCCATGGGCAGCAATCATCTGGGCGTCTTCTACGACGGTATCCAATTGGGCAACGCCCAAAACGGCATTGTTGATTTGGGCAAATACTCGATGGATAATCTGGAGGAGATTACCCTCTACAACGGTGAGAAGAGCGGCGTGTTTCAGCCGGCCAAGGACTTTGGCTCCAGCGGTACGCTCTATCTGCGCAGCCGCCGTCCGCTCTTCATGGAGGGGGAATACAACAATTTCAAATTTACAGCCCGCGGCGGCAGCTTCGGCCTGAAGAATATCTCCGGACTTTGGGAGCATAAGTGGTCGAAGAGGGTGACGAGCAGCCTGAGCGCCGAGTTCACCGATGCCACCGGCAAGTACGACTTCCGTTACCGCCGTGTCAACCAGAAGGGGGAGGTGATGTGGGACACGACAGCCACGCGCAACAACGGTGACATACAGGCCGAGCGTGTGGAGGCCTATGTGCAGGGCAACATTGACGAGGGCCTTTGGAACGTGAAGGCTTATTTCTATAACTCCGAGCGCGGCATTCCTGGCGCCATTGTCAACAACGTGTGGAAGCACGCCCAGCGCCAATGGGACCGCAATTTCTTCATCCAGAGCCATTCGCAGAAGGCGTGGCTGGACGGCAGGTTGGAGAGCCAGTTCAATATCAAGTACGCCTGGGACAAGATGCGCTATCTCAATCCCGACACGACACTGCGCTATGTGGACAACACTTTCCGCCAGCATGAAGTCTATGTCAGCTCGGCCACGCACTACATTGTGTTCGATGACACGGGTGACGACTCCGCCCGCCGTCGCGGCAAGTTGGATGTGGGCCTCAGTGTCGATTATCAGTGGAACGGGTTGAAGGGCGTCCTCCAGGGGACGGACTTCGTTTCGCGCAACACGGTGCTCCTGGCCGGTGCTGCGGGCTACCAGTGGTGGCGCCTGAAGCTGATGGCCTCGGTGATGGGCTCCTTCGTGCGCGACCGTATGACCGACAACACCAGCGAATGTACGCCTTCCGTTTTCCTCAGCATGACGCCCGTCAAAGGCAACAAAGACCTGGAGCTGCGGGCTTTCTACAAGCGAGTCTTCCGTATGCCGACGTTCAACGATCTCTATTACACCGACATGGGCAACAAGTATCTTGAGCCCGAATACACCACGCAATACGACGTCGGCATCACGTGGAAGTATGCCTGGGCACACAATATGCTGCGCCGTCTGGAGCTCAAGGCCGACGGTTATTTCAATCAGGTGGACAACAAAATTATCGCCGTGCCCAAGGGCAACAGCCAGTATCGCTGGATGATGATGAACCTGGGCTATGTGGAGATTCTTGGCGCGGAGTTCCAGTTCAAGACCGACTGGCAATTCTCGCCCGCCTGGCGCTTGGATTTCGGCGGCAACTACACCTACCAGAAGGCGCGTGACTACTCCGACCCGAAGGATAACGACCCTGTGGCCGGCACCTGGGGCGGACAGATTGCCTATATTCCCTGGCATTCGGCCTCGGCGATGGGCACGCTCACGTGGTTCATGAAGCGCAACATGGACCTGATGCTCAACTACAGCTTCATTTACACGGGTGAGCGCTACCATGGCTCGAGCAACATTTTGGCCAACTACGAGCAGCCCTGGTACACCCACGACCTCTCCCTTCGCTACGGCCTGCGCCTGCGCCATGTGCGACTGGCGGCCACGCTGGAGGTCAACAACGTCTTCGACCAGCAATACGACGTGGTGCTCAACTACCCCATGCCGGGACGTAATTTCAAAGGAATTATATCGTGCGAGTTCTGAACATCATATTGCTTTGCCTGTCGCTGACGCTCCTTTGGGGCTGTCGTGAGGACCAGGTGGTGATTCTCTCCGAGAGCGTGCCCGTGGCTCCGCCCGAAAAGCTTAAGGAGCTGGTCGGCTTCTATTTGCTCAACGAGGGCAACATGGGCTCCAACAAGTGCACGCTTGACTTCATGGACCTGCAGACGGGCATTTACCACCGCAACATCTACGGCGAGGCCAACCCAGAGGTGCCCAAGGAGCTGGGCGACGTGGGCAACGACATCGCCATCTACGGCGGTCGCCTTTACGCCGTCATCAACTGTTCCAACAAGGTGGAGGTGATGGACAAATGGACGGCGCGTCGCATCGGCCAGATTGACATCCCCAACTGTCGCTACATCAAGTTTGACGGCGGCTATGCCTACATCACAAGCTATGCCGGTCCCGTGCTGCTTACGCCCGACTACGACCAGATAGGTTATGTGGCTAAGGTGGATACCGCCACGCTCCGTGAGGTGGCGCGTTGTGAGGTGGGCTTCCAGCCCGATGAGCTGGAAATCGTGAACGGACGCATGTATGTGGCTAACTCCGGCGGCTATATGTCGCCCAACTACGAGACCACCGTGTCGGTCATTGACATGGAGAGCTTCACGGAGGTGAAGCGCATCGAGGTGGCCGTCAATCTTCACCGTCTCAAGGCCGACAGCAACGGTCTGCTGTGGGTGAGCAGTCGCGGCGACTACGAATACACGCCCTCTCAGCTCTACATCATCGATCTGGCCGATGAGGAGGTGTGCGGCAGTGTGGACGTCGGCGTCAGCAGCATGTGTCTGGCCGGAGATTCGCTCTACATCTTGGCCGACGACTATTCCTATTTGGATAACGGCTGGCGCGGCGCCGCCTACAGCATTGTCGATGTGGTTGAGCAGCAGGTCGTGTGCGACAAATTCATCAAGGACGGCACTGAGCGTGACATCAAGATGCCTTATGGCATCAGCGTGAACCCCGTCAACGGTGACATCTATGTGACCAATGCAACAAGCTTTGTCGATCCCGGCCGCCTGATATGCTACTCCAAGCAGGGCCGGAAGAAGTGGGAGGTGCGCACCGGCGACATTCCGGCGCATTTTGCCTACTTGTGGCGATAATGGAAAAAATTATTTAATCAAGATAAGTTTAACAAAAAAATAATAAAGAATGAGAAAAACATTTACTCTGCTTATGCTGACTCTGGCGGGCTGCCTCCAGAGCCTGTGGGCGGTGGATGTGACCGTGACGATGAACAATGTCTCCAAGACGATGTCGTTCGTCAACAAGACCACCTCCGCTCCCGTGGAAGTGGGCGAGCCTGTCTCCAACAAGTACACGTTCTCCTGCGACGAGGGCACCTATGTTCTCACGGCCTACGCCACCGACGGCACCACCGTCAACGGTACCATCGAGCTGAATGTGTCCGGCGATGCTGCCGATTTCTCGGTATTCACCTGCACGGCCTATGCTACCAATAGTGACTGGGCCCTCGGTACGGACTACAGTGTGGAAGTCTGTGTAGCTGGCAAGACGGGTGATTCCCGTGTCATCACCACCGGTGTAAATCTGAAGAACCAGTGCACCTTCCCCGTGCTCAACGGTGACAGTTACTATGCCGAGTTCATCCCCTCAGCTGCCCGCGCCGA
>Ga0247611_10009077_pt1 | contig 12057 bp, 23 predicted proteins | sample 177DNAGHGhighgp2_FD_192422 | JGI IMG/M metagenome (GOLD analysis project Ga0247611, IMG submission 192422) | Sheep rumen microbial communities from Palmerston North, Manawatu-Wanganui, New Zealand - 1770 DNA GHGhigh gp2 | ecosystem: Host-associated > Mammals > Digestive system > Stomach > Rumen... | reverse complement strand
GCCCTATGAATTGTGTTCATACTAGTAAAAATGCTATAAGGACTAATAACTGTCATTACAGAATCACCAATTACGTAATCACTCTGCATTTGAGCAGATGATTGTGAAAACTTACCAAAAACATCATTGGGGTCTGTAAGTGTACTACTCTTTGAAGCAATCAAACCATTAATAGAAGTAGCTTCTATAGCACCTGTAGAGTCATTTCCGGAACCATAGTTATAACTTCTAGCTGTACCTACAATAATATAATCCAAATCATGATTAAATACTACAGTTTGACTTCCACCATTGACTTGTTTATTGTACCAGTACATTAAATATCTTGGATTATCTGGATTTATATACTTATAATCTATCCAGTTATCTGTTCCATTTGTAGATTTAAATTGAATATATTTAGTATCATAATTCCAACGAACACCTCCAGAACCCGCTTCCAAAGCGGCTTGATAGACTTCATCAATTATAAAAATAAAACAAAAAAGAAAGAGGGATTCCCTCTTTCTTTTTAAATTAATCTGCATTTATTATACCAATATTGTATGCTCGCTTGCATCTTTCGAAGTGGTCACATAATTCATCTCCATTATGTGACTCTCTCCAGTCACATCCCTTACACAGAAATTCCCTTCCTTTTTCAATTTCATGAAAACGTTCAAAATCCCAGTAGAAAAATTTTTTATAGGTATGATCTTCATCCGAAATGCAACCTAAATAATTTGAACTATTTGGATACCTATAAGGAACTAATTTTTTTATTGTATCAATTAAGAACTGTTCAGATTTCTTATTGTAATACTTTGTGCAGTAACTAATTAATACGTCAAAGCCTCCTTTAGCTTCATATTCTTCATTGATTTCGTCTATTTCTTCATATGAACTATCTGTATAAATGTGTATTGCTGGATACTCCAAACCACCATTTTCATAATTAAGATTGGTATACTCGTTATCGAATTCGTACCTACAACCAATCTTGATTAGTTTATCTATAATATTTTTCGGGGTGGTTTTTAGTAGCTCCAAATTTAATCCACCTTCATAATAGTTACCCATTATTACTCTCCTTTATCTCTGCAACATTCGCCATACAATAGAGACTCCAGTGCAACCACGCCTCTTACAAAAGCTCCTAATTCAGCATCTCCAGTGTTTCTGTCAAATCTACTGGCTTCTCGTCTTATAGCTCTAAATGATTCTCGTTCAACAATTTCTTGATCTTCAGGTTGCATGATAGTACCTCCTTATTTCTCAATAATAGAAGAATTGATTTCAAACATTAATTCTTCTATAGCATCTATATTTGCTGTTTCTGGTAGCTCTGTATTTTCAGCAGCATATTTTAGTTTCTTCTCAAGATCATCCACCATTTCTGAAAATTCAGGAATAGGTTGCTGATTCTCATCGATATATTTACCATTTCTGATTTCCATTAATAAATCATGTTCTTTTTCTCTATATGTATTAATCTCTTGCTTTTCTAAGATATCAATACACATAAAGTATAATCTGATTAGATGCATCATATGCTTTCCGATCTTATTGTGATCTAAAGCTCTTCTATTTCTCTTGCCAATTCTGTTATAAGAACTAACAATCGATTTCATCTCGTTCCACATATTAGCATAATCTCTCAATGGATAGTGTTTGAGATTAATATCCATAAAGATTTCTTTCTCAAACTCTTCTGTTTCTGTAACAGCATCATCGATATATAAATCAATAAAACCATCTCCCATAGGGAAATAATGTTCAGGGAAATCATACCTAGCATTATTAATGCTGTCTAAGATATGCTGCTCCTGAGCTGATTGTTGTACATATTTATTGGAAATATTTTCCAATCTCCTTAACTGAGAAGTAGCATATCCACCAAATGTATGTACACATCTTTTAGATAAGAATATCTTTTTATTGTCCAGCAATTTCTGTCCAATATCTGTAAGAATAAAATACTGCTCAGGTTTACAGCCCAATATCTCAATGCAATTTGGGTTGCATTGAGATAACAGGGAGATCATTTTATTGATTTCATATACTGTAGTATCGGTAGGATTATCTATAATCTGTTCAAAGGATCTTTTTCCAATAATAATTTCTCTGGAAGGAGAAATTGCAATTCCTCTGACATCGATATCTGAACCTTCTACATTTGTTCCATAAGCATAACTACCACCTAAAGTTAATATACAGATATTTTCTCCCAGGTGTTTATTAGTCTTAAGAAACTCATACTCGGGAGATTCATTTATCTTATGTTTTAATTCTTCTAGATAATCACTCATCTTTGATATTCCCCTTCCATTTATCATCCTTTTTACCACAAATCTTCTGAAAATAATCGATCGTCATATTTATCGGGTTTATCAGGCATTTGACCACACTCTTTAGCGTGATCAAATGCCTCATTTCTGGTCAAGAATTCACCTCTATTTGTTATAAATCCTTGAGCTATTTCTCGATATCCTTCTTTAGGACGAAAACCCAATCTCTTTAACTGATCGAAAATATCAGCATGTCTACAACCACAAAGAACAACATCTTCATCTGTCTTATCTATATGAAATTTGATTGCAGCTGCTAATATCATTTAAGCCTCCTCTGTCTCTGCTTCAACTGTCTCTTCTTCCTCTTCCAACTCATCTGGATAGAGTTCTTTGTCTACTATTATTGCTGTAATTGCTAAGCCTACTATAGCTACAATACCACTAACAATAGTAATTAACTTATTATTCTTCTTTACATTATCAGCGGCAAATAAACCACCGATTCCAGCTACTATAGCTGCTATTCCAGTTCCTAACAAAATCTTATTTCTCATTCTTAATTACCTCCTCTTTGAAGTGCTCTAATATCTTGTTCTGTAATGTAGCAGGATTTACCAGATGCTCATTATCTTTAATCTCTGCCTTCTTAATAATCTCCTCAATAACAGCTTCATCTGTTATATCAAATGATTCGATCATTCTCTTTGCTGTCTTATGGTCAATATTACCAATCTCTACCTTAAGATCAAATCTACCATCTCTTAACAGAGCTTCATCCAGCATCTCAATATGGTTTGTAGTTGCTAAGAAGATTACATCTGAAGGAGAAGATGAAGAATCTAAGAACTGAAGCATCTTATTGATAACGGACTTAGTATCTTTATCAATGTTCTTATCTTCTCTATCAAGAGTAGTAAACAGTGTATCAATATCCTCTAATAATACAATAAACTTATCAGAGTCACAATTGATACATGATGTAAGCATAGATGTATCCAGCTTATCAAATGTAGTCATATCTAACACAATAAGATTGTAATTATACTTACTAGCAAGGGCTACTGCTAAAGAAGTCTTTCCTGTACCTGGATCTCCATATACTAAGATACCAGTCTTGTAAGTAAGGTTCTTAGACTCATAGATATGTCTGTTTGCAAAGAAGTTTTCAATGTGATCTGTAATAGTCTTCTTTACATCTCCATTGTAGAACAATGTATCCAGATCTCTTCTGTCCATTACTCTGCCGATAGAATTGATACCAATACCATCGTTTCTATCTTCACCTTTGATATTGTAAAGATATAAATCATTGGTGTTACTATGATTTACAAGATCCTTTAACTCTTTTACATATTTCTTATACTTCTTACCAAATACATAGATAAGAATATTTGACTCAGAATTCTCTCCACCTGAACGTCCAAATGAAAGCATATCAAACTTGTTGATATAATCACCTACCTGAACAAATCCATATGTGCGATCTTCAATCTTAAATATAAACTGGCAGTTTACTAAAGTACCATCGTTTCTACTAGGACGATTAGAATACTTCTTATCGTACTTAGATATCCACTTAGATACTGTGTCACATGCACTGTCATTATTAAAGTAAAGTTCTTCACCATACCTTACTTTAATAGACTTTCCAATAGAATCCACAGCATACATCTCTGCGTATTCTTTCATTCCAAATCTGTTGAACTGTCCCCTTAAAAATCTTGTTGCTTCACTCATTTTAATTTCCCTTTCTTTTATTTGATTGTCGTTAGACAAATCTTTCATAGTTTTTGTACGTTTTGATAAAGATATCATTCCTCTTTTACCAAAACTTATAGTGTTATCAATCAAAAGATTATCTACAAAATATCTACTGTGCCAATAGAAATCATATCTAGAGTAATATTGTAAATCTTTTCTAGATATATCTGTTATACTCCACATATATCGTTTATATTTTCCTCTATATCTAACAGGAGTAGAGAATCCACTTAGAGGTATTTTATACTTAATAGGTAAATTCCCTATAGGTTTATAACTAACCCCCATGAACAAATACCTCCTGTATACTTTTTATTGTAGATAGCTTTTTAATAGATTTCTTGTTTACTGTAGACTTATGATATAGATTATTACAATAGAAGTCTTCAAGAGAATCAGTAAAGATATCTTTAAGAGGAACAAAATCTGATATATCAAAAATATCTTTCTTTGTAAAATCGAAAAAGACATTTTCAAACAAGCTACAGTTGTACCCTGTAATACCTTTCATACCAAAAACATATGCTTTCTTACCATACCAGCTCGAATTCATTTTAGAAACACCGTCCAATCACCACGATCAAAATCTGTAATCGTGGACATTTTATATGTAGCTTCTGTCCTCCTATCTCCAATTACTTTATACCAATAATAATCAGCAGTAGTAGATATCCAAGATAGTAGATTACTAAAATCATCTCCATCTTCTGATAATAAGTTGAGATTGGTTTTGACAGGATGATAATACATACGTTTCATACTAGCATAACTATTCATCCAGTTCGAAATCTGAGAAACTGTTCTACCTCTCATTTCTTAACCTCCTAATCACACAAATCACTGAAACTCCTTAATATGTGTTGTCGTTCTATTTGGCAATCAAAATCATATTCTGTTACTCTATCGATAGTATCAGGTCCAGGCCAAAAAGAATTACATTTCAAATTATTACTACCGTTTCTCATAGAGGTAGATAGCTTTACTCTAGGACGCTTATTTTCAATGCTTAAGTATCTAAGTTTAACATTATGTGTCCACCTTAATGTACCTGCTTTGGTATTATCCATATCGTTATAAGGAACTCCAGTTTCTCCACTAGTAAACGTATGACTATTCTTATGGAATATCACTTTACATGGAGGTCTATAAACACCAAATATTCTTAACAATATATTCATATATTAATCACACATCTTTCCATAATACTCTGTCCACTGTTTCAATCCTGTTTTTCTCATTCCTCCACTTTTAAATCTTGTATATCTGCTCAAACTATCTCCATATTCATTATCATACACTGTTCTACACATAAACCATATACCATCTCCAAGATCACAAGGTGTTCCTGTAATATCAGTTTGAGTTTCTGATGTAAGATTATACATAGATGGATGATCATAAGTAGATATGTCTTCTACTATATCTGTATTTATGTCTCTAAATACACCTACTGTGTTCTTATACCTAATAGAGTCTTTGAGATATGAAGAAAAATTAATTGCCTGACTCATTCTTTATATTTGTCTCCTTGAGATGCTTTTCAAATTTTCTCTGTGCTTTTTTACAACAGTCTTCTTTAAAATATGGAACAGTTATATTCCACCCACATTTAAACAGAACTGCACATGGTCTGTAATAATTACAAAATTCACACTTATTCATAGTTTCCTCTTATCAAAAATCTAGTTATATCACCTATATTTTCATCTTCGATAAACACATTATTGCTAATAGAAATTGGTTCATTTTTACTTTTCCAAGTTAATTGAGACAGAACTCTAACTGCGTTGTTATTAAGAGATTTAGGAATCTTTCGAAATATTATCGATTTACGTTTCTCACGAAACAAAGTAAGTGAATTGACACGATACTTATTTCGTTGCTTTGCTAATATACATGGATAGTTATAGCAACCCGTTCGTGACATACTACGTATTACATTGTTATTCATTGTTTCCTCCTAGCAAATCTAGTTATATCCCTTATATTATCATCTTCCCAAGTAATCATACTAATAGGAGCTATCGTATTATCATTTTCTTCATGTATTGTATAAGCTTTTATCGTCGATCTTATTATATGGTGAAAGTACAGTTCGGCTCTAAAAGGTATGGAACTTGATATGCCACGTATACATGGCTGAAAATAACGGATATAACTAATATCATGTACATCTCGATTGTCGTTCTGATACAATTTAGATATACTTCTAATACTATCTACCATTCATCGTAGCCCTCCTCATCTTCTTCACCTTCGTAACTATATCCATAATGATAAGATCCGTTTATATACCTTAAAGACTTTGGTTTCTCAGGATTGAATATATTGTTCCAAATTAACGCTAAGCCAGCTAATCCAATAACTTTTACAGATAATCCTTTTCTGTCATAATAAGATAAATGATCTATAGCAGGAGTATAACTAGGTCTAAGTCTTTGGTATCTATATCTAGTTATACATTGCATATTTCTTTTATCGCTGAAGTTTGAGATTTCTGATAAAAACATCTTCTTTACCTTTCTTATCTATATATCTGGTTATATCATGTAATTCATCTTCTGCCCATGTGTATTCATCTAAATGGTAACGTTTAAACGAACTAATTCTTTGTAATCCATATGGAATAACTTTACGAGAACCATTGATCATAATATAACGTACAAACCTAGATATATGTCTTATATCTCTATAGATTCTTTGTTTAGCAAAACCACATATATGACCATAGCATGATGCATGAGATATATCTTTTATATTTCTCATAAGCATGTCTCACTTTCTTCTGGATAAGTTGCAAGATCATATATTGAGAAATTGTTAATCCTTGAGCAATGATGTATAGCATGAGGTGTAGATAATTTAGTTCTCCATATCGTTATGATATTAAAACTGTTATGTTTGCTGATATATCTTAACGTACATGGTACATAGTAGAAGTTATTTCCTATATAACGATCTCTACTATTTGGAAAATTTGATTGATTATGTATAGTCCTATAATTACAACGACTGATTCTCCAAATTCCTGATATTATCATTTTAAACTCCCCTGTGGATATACAGCTCCTTCTATAGACTCCCAATTTTCTTTACCAGATCTTATAGTTTCCATATTAATTTTCTTCATGGTATTTATTTTAGGTAAATCATAATCTGTATTAGTTTCGTAATCTGATATAGCTTTGTTTACTTTCTCTATATCGATATAGATATTATCCCAAAGAAACTCATAAGTTGATTTATTCTTACCAAGACTATAGATGAATGTATTGATATCATCCATATGGTAGTTCATTACTCCTACCATCATACTGACAGTTTCTAATTTGTACTCTAGATCATTAGCTTTCTTATAGGTTTCATCTCCATAGATAACTAAATCTGAGTACAATTCAAAGTCTTTAAAGTCTTCTTCGGCAAAAATATAATGATCTGTAGATTTCATGGTATAAACAAACAGATCTAAATCAGTAGCTAGATTACAAAGCTGATAATTTAGTTCTGTTGTATACTTATCCTCCACATAGTCTGCTTTCTCTATTTTGAGCTGTTCTAATAGTTCTTTCTGCTCATTTATGATAGAGAATCGATTACATATGAATACGACGAATAGTATGAATAATACTATCACTGGCACATTCATTAGGTCTGAAGATTTCTTCATAATACTTCCTCCAAAATGCTTATAAATGATTGTTGATTCCATAGTAATATTATACAACTGAAGTAAATATTACTACCCACAATTTTCGGTTACAGTTTTATATTATATAACTCTTATTCTACACTTTTCGTAAAAGTTGAGGATTTCAATTATATATAATAAAAGTAAGAAACTACAAAACTCAACTAAATTTGGAGGTAGAATTATGAGTACAAAAACTAAAAACAATATTCTTTGGTGTGTATTATCTTTTATCTTAATAGGATATGGATTCCTGTTAGGATGGTTAATGAGAGAAGAGAAACTAATCGAAGAAGAAACAGACGAGTTCATTAAGAAGGCTGAAGAAAACCGAAACAGAATTAAGAAGACTGTAATAGGTCCAGATGGATTCTTTGTAGGCAGAGACTTTGATTAAGGAGGTATAAGTTATGTATCTATTTGACGTTATCGAGAGTAAAGCTTATGATGTTGCATTTTTCGTTCTATCTAAACGTGCGGAGCATTATGACAAAAAGCAAGCTAAGCAGAAAGCAAAAGAAGAAGCTTCAAAAGCCAGAATTGATAAAGTAAATAAACTGGTTGAAAAACTGAATATTGAATCTGTACCTTATACAGAAGATATTGATATATTTAAGAAATCTATTAAAAACAAAGTTCCTGCAATCAGAGCTATGTATAATCCTGCTAATGCAAAGACGCATACATACACAGCTCATTATACAGATACAGATGGCTCTATTGGTGAGTTAACAAGAACAGAAAAATCTGGGCATATCAATTTTGTCGATATAGCTATGGGAAATATTGACAAATACCAAGCTGCTACTTCAGATCTACAAAGACGTACAGCTACTTTAGAAGAAGGATTTATCAAAGGTATAGAAAACTACGATTATAAATTATTAAACGATGGTTCTGTAGTATTTGTAGTTGTATAAACTGCACACAAATTAATAGTCAGAGAAGACTGAAAAAAACGAAACCTGAGTTATAAAAGAAGGAGATGTAAAAATCTCTTTCTTTTTTGTCATATTTCACATTATAATAATTGAATACAGTACTATATAGAAAGGTGGTATGATATTTTGACAATTAGACACAAGTATATAGCACAGTATAATAGGGATCAAGCACCGCAATCATTGAAAGGAGAACCATTTTATGGATTGACTCTTGATCCTGAACAGGAAGTATTTAGAGATGCTATATGGAATCCCGAAAAGAAGGTAATCATATGCAACGCGAAGGCGGGAACCGGAAAGAGTACCATAGCGTTAGGAGTTGCAAACCTCTTAGTACAATATGGATTCTATAATGGTATAGTGTATGTAATGTTTCCTACTATGGAACAACGTCTTGGATACTTACCTGGAACTTTAGAGGAGAAAGCTGCTCCGTATATGCAGCCATTATGTGATGCATGTTATACATTAGGGCTTGATCCTCAACAAGTTATATTATCAGAAGATAATATACAAGCAATGAAGGAGGGAAAAGCATATATACAATTTACCACTGATACATTTATGAGAGGAATAAATATCGAAAACAAAGTGGTGATTGTGGAAGAATGTCAGAATAGTTATTTAGATGAAATGAAAAAAGTACTTACACGAATTCACGATAATTGTAAGCTGATTATGATTGGTCATTCGGGTCAAATCGATTTAATAAAGAAAGTTGAGAGATCTGGATTTGTACCATATATAGAAGCATTTAGAAAAGCTATAGATAAAGGAGAAAAGAGAGCACAGATATGTGAATTGAATACTAACCATAGAGGTTGGATTTCTACATTCTGTGATAATGTATACTTTGACCAACAACAATAAAGAAATACCCCTAGGGATATTCCCTAGGGGTAAATATTAATAAATCTTATATTGCACCGCAAACCCTGCTGATCCCGTACCATTAGAACCACTACGTACTGTAATTGTAGCGTCTCCAGATTCTCCTCCAATAAGAGCAGTGATAGCTACCCTATTATCAGATATAAACTGGAGTCTGGAATCGGATGACATTGTAAGTGAATTTACAGATGTACCTCCAGATGTTCCAATTAAAACCCTGTCAGAACCTCCAGTAACCGATACTGTTGCAGTTCCAGCATTACCACTTGATTGTTGGCTCACTATTTCAGCATGTTCATATTTTCCAAGATATGTAAATATATAAGCGGGTATATATGAACCACTTGTGTAATAATCTATAGTATCTCCTTCTGTTGCTACAAATGCATATGAGCCATAACTTGTAACGGTACTCAATGATATTATTTGTGCAGTACTTGATCTTAAATATAAACCTCCTGATCCTTGAAGGATATACATTCCATTAGCTGTAGCTTCATACGTATAAGATCCATTGCCAGTACCATATTTAATAACTTTAAATGGAGCATTAGCATTGAAGTACTTCCAGTCTACCCAATTCTTATTAGTATCCATTAGTTGAATCATATTAGTACCATCATTCCATCTAATACCTCCTTGACCCGCTTCTAAAGCGGCTTGATAGACTTCATCAGCCTCATAATTTAATAAGAAATGAAAACAAAATCTAATAATAATTTAGCTCCGTACGTTGTTGTATAACTATTATATTCTGTTAGCTCATATCTATATTGATTGAACCCATCGAGTCCATATATAAATTCGACAGTAATCGATTCATAAGCTGATGACGAACCATTATAATGTCTAAATGTAAAAGTTTGATTCGATCTATAATTTATAAGGGATTGTGTTATTACATCGCCTTTATGATTGTTTGCAGATGCACTATAGCCAGACATCCAAATTATAGAAGATTCAAATATAGATGAATATACCCATGATATATTTTTTATTGGTGCAACAGTTTCTGAGCTAGCGGAAATTCCATTTGAATTAAGAACTGCACTATTAAAAGGTCTCCAATTTACCCAGTTTTTATCTGTATCTATAACTTGAATATATTTCTCACTATCATTATATCTAATACCTCCTTGACCCGCTTCCAAAGCGGCTTGATAGACTTCATCAAGGCTCATAATTTAAAACCTTTGATAAAATAAATTTTAATTATATATTATACATATAGATACAAATAATATTTATTTCGCAAAAGGAGGAATAAGTTATGTTCGACAACATCTTGAAAGGAAGTATTTTTCAGCCTGTAAAAGCAGGTAACTGCAGATTGACCCCTAATGGTCAGATTGCTGTAAAGACTGAGACTGGTTATAAATCTTATAACCTCGAGGAAAGTAAACTGGTTAATCAGTCTAATTTTGTATTTGATATAGGAGACGATTTCTTCTATGTTATCCCTACTAATAAGGTTAAGCCTGGAGATATTATCCTGGTAAATGGTAAACCTAAATGTGTAGTAAAAGCTGAAAAGGATCGCATTGAAGTTGTAAACTATGAGAATTCTACACTCGAGGTTCAGCTTCCTGAAAGACATGTCTTCATGGGAAATACATACTTCTATGGTAAGATCGTTTCCTTGTTTGGATCCAACTTTGGTAAGGGAAATAACTTGGTTAAGATGATGCTTAAATTGAAGATGATGGAGTCTTTTATGGGTGGAAAAGGCTCAACAGACTTTGGTGGTATGTTTGGTGGATCAGACGGGAATAACATGTTTAAGACTATGATGCTCATGAATATGTTTGGTGGTAATAATGGTGGTATCGGTGATATGTTTGATAACATGTTTGACTTTGGAACAGATGATAATACAATAATCTCTGGTCTTATGGAAGAAGATGAAAAAGAGACAGAAGTGAAAGAAGCTAAGGAGGAGTAATATCTATGGGATATGGATCTTATACATCTAGTACATTTTCAGATTATAGTGCATCTAGAGGAATATCATATGATACATATACTGGTAGAATGAGTGATAGTGTATCACATCAGGAAATTTTTACGTCTAAAAAAATTACAGATGAATTAAATCCTTATAAAGTTACTAGAGAATGTTGTGATTCAGAGGATCATCCATGTACAAAGCCAGTTATCTTAGCTCTTGATGTAACTGGATCTATGGGCGATGCTGCAACAGAAGTTGCTAAATCACTTGGTGTTATTATGAGTGATTTATATGATAAAGTTACAGATATTCAGTTCATGACAATGGGTATCGGCGACTTTGCTTATGACGATGGACCTCTTCAGGTATCACAGTTCGAATCAGATGTAAGAATCAATGAACAGCTTGATAAGATCTGGTTCGAATTTGGTGGCGGTGGAAACTCTTTTGAGTCTTATACAGCAGCTTGGAAGTTTGGATTGGATCATACTAAACTTGATTGCTTTGATAAGAGACATACAAAAGCTACATTGATTACCATTGGAGATGAGACAA
>Ga0247611_10009076_pt1 | contig 12058 bp, 4 predicted proteins | sample 177DNAGHGhighgp2_FD_192422 | JGI IMG/M metagenome (GOLD analysis project Ga0247611, IMG submission 192422) | Sheep rumen microbial communities from Palmerston North, Manawatu-Wanganui, New Zealand - 1770 DNA GHGhigh gp2 | ecosystem: Host-associated > Mammals > Digestive system > Stomach > Rumen ... | reverse complement strand
CGTCCGTACAATATGGAAATCAAGATGGATGTCGTTCTTTACAAGGGCAACAACTTCACTGATATCCGCGAGCGCATCAAGAATGTGGTGTATCGGTACCTCAAGGAGAATACCGAGTTCTGCACCCCGATTTTCCGCTCGAAGATTGCATCCCTTGTCCACAGCATGAAGGAAGTCGCTGGCGTCGATGTGTATTTCCAGCCGGCGGACAGCGCTTTCGCCGAGCTTGACCTTGAGAACTATCCGTGGATGGGTGATTCGACCGCCACATTCTGTGACCCGGGTACTACGGCGTTTACCGGGATGAGCTTTACCTTGCAGGGAAGCTATAAGGGTGGGCCGCGTGTTTCCGATGTGTTCACTATGCGTGACCAGGGTAAGATTCAGACCCAGATTGCTGAATATTACACACAGTATGTCAAGCCGTATGTCGGTACTCGGACTATCGACGGCTGCGGCAATGTCAAGGTCGAGAACTCGATAACCGATAAGCTTATCGACCGCTTTGTTGCCTATATTTGGGACCGCGTGATGCAGGAAATCTATGCTCCTATCAAGGAAGCGCTCGATAACGAGTACAAGTCTGGCGGTACGGATACGTTGCGGTACAGGGCTATTCTAGATTCAATCAAGACTTGGGATATGGGCAAGGATTCCCTGAAGTTCAAGAACACTTCCGGTATTACCGATATGGTCGAAATCAACGGGGTGACGCTGTTCGACTATATGCGCTATGGTATGGACTACATCAAGCTGGTTCGCCGCGTACTTGGCGCCAAGTCTACCGAAACGCTTATCAATAGCGATACGGGCAACATCACCGAATATTCCAATGACAACGAGATTGTTCAGTTCACCATCCCGAATGAACTCATCAATCTTAGTGTCGCACAGTCATCTTCACTTCTTACGGGAACAGGCAGTAGCGTATAATGAATCCGATTCCACTTAATGACCGGGGCCAGTTCAGGTACCTTGACTTTGTTGCTTATCTTCCGGAATTTCTCCGTGAGGAGCCCGATGTGGTCGAGCTTGTTCAGGTAATGAGCGACTACATCAACGACGGCTACCGAAACATCGAGGATGTTGAGGAGTTTGAGTTCAAGCTGTGTGTCGCCGAGCCGAAAGTCGAACGGGCGAAGGAAGCGCTCGCGAAACTGCGCTCTATGTTCGACCTTGCGTCGGGTCGAAGCGACCGGGTGTACTACCTCTCGGTTCCACGCGCAAATGTGAAATCCAACGAGGTGTTCGGGAAGAAGACCGGGTATACCCCGTATTATGTGGATGTTCCGCTGAGGGAAGTTGTTGATGAAATTACGGGTATACGGAGTATCGATTCTAAGCTGGTTGATATGGAGGACGGGGATGTGGTATTTGTCAGGTATACCGCAGTTGAACCGCCCGTAACCAAGGCGTATTATCTTTCCAAGGATACAAATACCCTCTTGGCCGACCCGGAAGGCACTAGTCAGGACCCGTTTACCGACACGGACAACACGGGTTCCCGGATGATATCGTTCAATGTCAGCGATATATCCAGCATCGGTACCCGGTATGGAGGCCTCCGGAACGGCAATACATACTTCGAGGTATTCTTCAATGCCCGGGTCAGCGATGTCAAGAGTGAACCCGCCCGTACGCAGGTATCCTTCGATGCTGACCGTATTGATGAATCAAAGGATGATGTCGTGGTCGACTACTACGGGATGAGCTATGTCGGCAATGATAAGTACTACACTACCTTTGCATTTCACGATACCAATGGGTGGGCTTGGAAGTCGGGTATTCCGGCTGGTATGTTCTATCTGAAGGATAGCAGTGGCGCAAAGCTTTCTGCTGTTGGCGAAGCGCTCAAGACGAATGAGGAGATGGCGGAGGACCCGTCGCTATCGTATACGTCCGAGAGGTATGCCCTTTCTAAGGATGCTACATACGATATCTACGGTGGTACTTGGACATTTGTTACCGAGACCGCGATTCCACAGGTTGATGATGGAAGGTTCTATGCGGTAAATACCCGTACCGGAAAGTGCGTCGGTGAGTTCATTTGCAGTTCGTCTAAGTCTGCAGATGGCGAGTTTGCGACATCGATGAATGCCGTATGGGTGGATGGGTATACTTCTACTATCCCGAAGGATGAAGTTATCCTTATCCAGTTCCCCCTGTTCTACAGCAAGGGTGTCCCGAATTACCGCAGCGCGGTCCCGATTGCGAACTGGGAAGTGCAGGCGTCTATTGGCGCCGTCAATGTGGATAGTGCAGTCATTTACCGTGCGAAGAATGTCGGTACGGTTCCGGTAGATTATGGGACTTTTGAATATGATGCGCTTGATGCGAATGACCCGATGCACTCGGTTTACATTCCGCGTGAGGTATTCTCTAAATTGTCAGCTGATATTGCTATTGGGCTTCCGTTGTTCTGTGAAAATGTTCTATGGAGAGGCTTTGCCACTGTAGTAAAGTGGAAGAAGGATTCTCGTGGTGGCGCTGTCGTCACGATGGCGGTTACTTTGGATACTTCCAGGGTAGGCAGCACGGTTCATCTTCGTAGCGGGATGCTGGGTATGATTTCAGTTAGCGGCGAAAATGAGGGTACCGTCGATAACTTGTTTACAACTACCGACCTTCTTAATGTAGCTGTCGGTTCAGGTTCTTTGTCTGGGGCGAAAGGATATGTGGTATGCCTCGCCAACGGTAACCCACAGTATCTCATTATCCGTGAAGTCGACCAGACTACCGGCAAGGTCACCTTTGATAGTCCGCATATCGAACCCGGGTACTATGCGTTCTATGTAATGCGGCTTGACAAGGAAACTGACTATGTGAAGGAATTTGGGTCGGTTAACCGTCTTGGCGATAATAAGTGGAGCGGTTCCTGTAAGAGATATCGCGGCGATGTGTATACCGGAGGGCCGGCATATATGTATGACGGGCAGGGGAACTGCGCTTTCATTGAAATGGGAAGCGAGGAGAATCCCGTCAGCCGGTTTACCGAGGAAACTTGGTACGAGAAGGGTGATATCGTGTATAATCCGGGCGACGGGAAGCTCTATCGTTGCCTCGTGAAAATTTATGCCGATGTCGGCGATACGCCGGACAGGATGCACGAGTTCCGCATAGAGCGGCTGGCCAATACGCATATAGAGTATTCCGAGGTATACAACAAGTTCGTACCGTACTATGGGCCGGTGAAGAGTATGGAATTCGGCGGCAAGGTGGACTACACCGGCGATATGGATATCGCTACCCTTCCGCTTTATATTACGAAGGTGGTCGAGAACCGCTTGAAGTATGGGTGGGAACACCGCGATTTCCTCAATTATGGCACGATGATGAACATGAATGGCCGTGACCGTAACGGCTCGGTCGATATATTCAGTTCCGCAAGGTCAACCGGTGGTAGTGAGTTTGAGACCGCGAAAGATGTCGTGACGGCTACTCTCAAGAGCAAGGCTAGGTGGAACATTACCTATCCCGTTGTGAAGCAGGGAGTTGCTACTGAACTGAAGGTAGATATCGATAATCAGGTATATGTCACGGCTGAATATGTGGACGGCGCTTGGGTTGTCTCGGTGGCATCGGCCGCTCACGGCCTGGTTGAAGGTGCTCTTATCAGGGTTACCGGGTTTACCGAGACTTCGGGACTGAATATCAATGGGTATTACCCGGTCCATGTCGTGGATGGGGATAGCATCAGTTTCTCGATAACTGATTCCAGGATGATGAGTACCCGCAGCGTGATTAATTTTGATGTAAGCAAGAATACTAGCATTGTCTATATTGGCGAATACTGGGTTGACTTGGTTACTGTCGAGAAGGTTGCCGGTGAATCATCGGTATATCAGGTTGCTGCGGCTAATCCGCTTGTCGGAATCGCCGAAGGAGATGTTCTTACATTGGTCGACCTTGATGCCGATACCGGAAAGAGTAATGCTCCGGCCAAGGTAGAAGTTACTGTACTTTCTGATAGTGTTCCGGGCGATGGGGTTATTCGCTTTACTTGCGGTGAGGATATTTCTGCTTATCTTTCGGATTCGTTCCAGTTGAGACGGGCTGCCGAGGAAGGCGACTATGTGATGGTCGACGATTTGGTGTATCTTGTCGGCAGTGGATTGTGGGGATTGCGTGATGAGCACGACTTGGCGATTCCGTCGGTTCTTGTGTCCAAGCGGAACTTGATGGATGTAAGCAATACTAATCCGGAACTCGCTCTTGGCGAAGATATCGTAGTCGAACGAATCATTCCGGAAAGCGCGGATGTCGCGATTGTCCGTATCAAAGAGCCATTGCTTCACTTCACCGCAGAAAATCGTTCAATAATCGCCGGAAGGACGATGGTTAAGATAACCAATGCTTCCCCGAGCCAGTACAACGGGTGGCATACGGTTACCGATGTCGTTGGTCCAAAGGCGTTCAGGATATCGGTTCGGCTTCCAGAAGATGATGTTGTCGAGGCACAGGGTCTCAATGGGATGCCGATTCGGTTGAACGAGGGTAGATGGTATGCGTTTGCCTTGAACGGTGTTGACTGGGAAAAGGTGAGCAATCGTGTGACCTATTCGCTCGACAACAAGATAACCTCGGTTAGTGACGGTTTGGTGATTACTGACCGCGACCACGGATTTGCCGAGGGTGACTATGTTGTTGTCGGTAGTCTTTCCGATATCGTGTCGGTCGATGCATATAACAAGGATGAACTGACTGGGATATCGTGTTACCGGGTGGCCAAGCTTAATGGAACCCGTGGGGCTACATTGGTCAATATCGACGGTACGCCGGTTACTGCAGTCGCTGAAGGCGCCGCAATCGCTCGGGGTGTTCTGCTGACTGCCCGTAGGGACGATATCGGTTCCCTCACTGGGGAATACAGCCGCAAGCTTGAATCCCTTGGGGGTAAACGCTATCGGTTCACTGCAGGGGATATCGTGATTGCGCTTGCTCAGCAGAATCCATCAGAAATTAAGTCTTGGCGCGTCAATAAGGATGGCGATTGGCTACCAGTCAGGGCCAAGCGTAGCTTGAAGGTTTCCGCATTGGGTGTCTACAGCTACGATAATGCTGCGTTTGACGGTACTGATGTCGAATCTGGCGAGGTCGCCGAGAAGTACGAGACATATAGCGATGTGGATGTGGAATCGTTCGATGCCGATGTTTATGTGGCTGGCCACCGCTGTGTTTCCCGTCCGAACTTCGCGGCTCCTGCATTGGAAGATATGGATACGACGCGGACGGCTTCGCTTGAATATTCTTCTGCCGAGGACTTTTCTACGGTTTCTCCGAGGACCAATATGAAGCCCGGCTTCAAGGGTATTCCTTCGATGAAGTACCCGCTTGTTGAGAAGATTGAGCGTCTTTGCTACCTCAGGGATGCACATGTCATTGATTTCGAGCTAATCGAGTACCTCGCTCGGTTCCTCGGGTATGACATTACGGCTCTTGGGCAGGATATCGGCGAAAGCAGTATGTACAGCACCAAGGCTGAGAGGGAACTTGCGGTTAGGGAAACCATTGCTAATCTCCCACAGTACTATTCCTTGGGCGGTACTAAGTCGGGTATCCGTATGTTGCTTGCAACATTCGGGGTTATTGCCGATGTGCTGACTCTTTGGACTGATGCGAATCGTCCATATTCCGATATGATTCACCGTGATGAGGTTATCGAGAAGGTCGAATCCGGTAAGGGCGGAAAGTGGGTTCCGACGCCGTACATCGATGTGGTAGTTACTAACGATAGCCGGTTGCCTCAGTTTACCGCCCGTCAAGGCGATATCGAGCGCATCAAGGAGCAGATTCGGGTATTCAAGCCGATAAATGTGGTGTTCAGGGATTTCATCATCAAGATGGTCGATACGTTGAAGCTGGACCCCATGATTTACCTGTGCGGCTCCGAGGTGAAGACTACTTCTGGAGTGGTTGTCGTTACTAACGATGATACCCCGGTAACGGTCGATTATAGCGACGATGAACTGAATAATTGTGCTTTCTAGTCGGTATTCGGCGGATAAAATACGGGCTACCGGGGTTACCCGGTAGCTTTTTGAGGATATAAACTAGATTCTTGATAGAATTATCCAGGATGACCCAATGAATGATATTAAATTGACCAGGAAAGGCAGGGAACTTTTGCTTCAGGCTAATACTAGTGCCGGGAGCGAAATAAATTGGATTGGGTATTTTGGTTTGGCTTATGTGCCTGACCAGAGTAATTTTAACCCTGACAGTTCAACACTTATTGATGCTAGTGAAAAAGGTGACTACATCTACAATATTTGGCAGGGTGACCTGTTAGGTCATATGATTGATAGCGGTAGAGCTCTTACACTATATGACCGCAACATATCATCTAACTTCAAGTATGTCTACAACAGGGAAAAAGGTTGTAATCAGTTGGTTACCTGGACTTCTGACGGGGATGCTGACGGGTCTACTGGTGAAGAAACACCTACATATATCAGGACTGGTTTCAAGGTATATGAAGGTGTCAAGATGGGTGACGGGAATAATGTCGGCAATGTAACTGACAGTAAGATTCCGTGCCCGGCCCCGTTGGTTTATCTTGGAAAGAATAAGAGCTATATATCTCCGGTTACTGGTTGGGAGTCGTTGGCCGAAATTATCGGTAATGATTGGCCGATGGATGAAAATAGCCATCCGATGGTTACCCCGGATATGCGTTTTTATGACGGCAATGTAGAACTTGTGAACGATACCGATTTTGATGCGCAGCCGGATGGTACGGTTGACCCGTTCGGTGTTATTGCTTCTCCGAATACGAGAAGCGAATACACTCTTAATCAGTTTGGCGAATTTGTAAGCGTGTCTAATTTCAATAAGGGACATGGCCATGTGTCATCGGAAGGTTACGGGATGTACACACAGGATTCCTGTCACAATATGTCCCAGGTTACCCGTCTGTTCCCGATTGCAAAGTATGAAATCGAATCTACGCAGCCATCTACGAATGATTCTAACATAAAGACTGATGAAGCGAAAACAATTAAGTACCGCATCGAGTTGAATGTAAATAACGCCTATGCTGCTGAACAGGAATATGAAAAATCTCTGCAGTATCAGGCGCCGCAGAGTTCGGATACGGTTTCCGAGGAAGAGCAGGCTGATGAGGAAATCTTTGTCGGACATCATCCTAATTCATTCAAGTTTAACCGTATTGGTATTTATGCCGTGCCGGCTACTTTGCGCCACTTTATTCGCGAAAGCGATGGCGGTAATAAATGTGGTGATTCGTTGTATCAGGTTGAAATTTCACCGGATAGCCAACCGATTCTTTTTGCTGTAATCAATGTGGATGAGCAGTACATTGTTGAGGGTGTTACAAAATCGTACTCTACCGATTTTTCGCTTACTCTTCTTGATGGTGAAGGTGATAGTATCTGCAAGAATCCGGAAGTCTACTACAACTTGGTTGAAAACGAGGCTCTTACTTGGTACCAGAATCAGTTGCTCGCTACGGCTGGTCTTTCGGAAGCTATCGTTGGCCTCGGCGTCAATGTGGCGCACCTGATGAATAGGGAAGGCGGCAACAATAGTCAGTGCCCGTCCGGTAGCTCTTCTCTTGACGGGACTGAGTATGCGCCGAAGGGCCATACACATGACTATATGCGCAACCTTGTTGATGGCAAGGTGAACTCCGGGGCTGTCCGGGGTGTCGATACCTTGCCGGAAGGCGATGGCACGACGGTCGGTGAAGATTCCCTGATATTGGGTAAGAATACGGCTGGTGCTGGACAGCGTTTACTTGTACAGGGTGAAGATACTATATTGGATGATTCCTGTGCCGATAGTGCTGCTATTGGGAATATCCGTCTCAGCGGGTCAAATGTTCGCCGTTCATTGCTATTGGGGATGATACCGGCGTCCCGTCAGGATGGTTCCGATGAAACAATGACGATTGAATGCGAAAATGTCATCGGGAGTACGGTAAGCGGCAATTTCGATGTGGTTAAGAACATAAAGAATTCTCTTGTATACGGTTATGGGATTTCAAAGGTATCGGTCGGCTCCGCTAACGATATCGATGCAAATGATATTATCGCTACCGATACGGCTGAAACCGTCGATACAATTGCTATGCTTGACGGTTCCGAAACAACCCCGGGTACAATGAAGTCGTTGCTTATCGGGGATAATGTCAGGTTCCCGTTTGCTACGAATGGCAGCTTGATAGTTTCTACGGATTCGAACTATGCCAACTTTGACACCTTGATGGATGCAGATGAGTTTAACGGCAAGGTGGTCGATGGAACCATATTTGCAAATGGAAGTGGCTGGTATGTTATTCGTACTGTCGATGGCGGTGCGAATACGGTAAAAGTATACGACGAGACGGCTCAGGCTTTTATCGATGTTCCTCTGGAAGAGGCTTCTGGACCTGATAGTACACATTATAATGCGGGTGTGTATGTTGATGCAACTACTCTCAAGGTTAGCTATACACCATATTATGTTCGGAATAATATCCCGGTACCCGGCATATCGAGTGCAGCTTCGCCTGAACTTGCATTCCGTACTTTGACGCAAGGAAAGATGTCACAGTATCGTGCAAACCCGGGTAAGATGATTCAGTCAATCTTTATGGGGGAAGGAAATCATTTTGCTGACAATATGAGCAATAGCTTGCTTATTGGTGATGAAAATGATTTTAGCCGTTTTGAATTGACCGATTGTGTGTTTATGGGTGACCGGTTGATACACCACGCTGACAATCAGGTTAATACTCTGGGTGTCGATTGGGATGGCGAAACGGTCAAGTATGTTAGCCATCGGCTGGATAATGTTAAGGTGTGGGCTACGCTCGGTGAAAATGTTTTGAAGGGACTGAGTATTGTCAATGATGAGTTCGCGACTTCACATTACAGCGATGCTATGATTTTCCTTGATGATAGGTATAATACTCCGGAAACGATTGGTATTTTCCCGACTCCTACCAAATATAAGCTAGTCGATAATACAAATGTGGTGATTGACCGAAGCAATAGTTTCTTCTATATCGACCCGGCTCGGTTTACGGTTGGGACGAATCATTACTATGGGCCAGTCCTCGGTACACATGATACGGCCGCAGCTGATTATGATTCGTATGATAATAATGAATTGTTCCGTAGTTGTACACGAGAAGAAGTCGCGGCGAAGATTAATAAGCCTAAGGTCCCGATGATTTATACGGGTGGCATTGGCCTTGCTGGGTATCCGAACGGGACGAAGAGTGATTGGGGTGTTCGTGCTGGTGAAGACAATTCCGGATTCATTAAATTGGGTTCTGGTGTCGTGCCTTGTGCATATATTGATGCTCATCCGGTATCGAATTGGAATGGAGCGTCATCGGATACCTTTATTCCAATATCTGTAAGCGGAACAACAATAAGTCCATATGCTGGGATGGCGTTGTGTATTGGTAATAAACAGGAACCGGATGGTACTTTGCACCTCGCATTATATCGTCGTCTTGGTGAAGCTCCTAATATATTCACGACGCAATATCAGGCAAACCTTCCGACCCCATCATTTACCAATATTAGTTGGAATGGAAAACTGTCGTTGTGCGATATGATAGATAAGGCTCATATGACTCCGGTGTTGGAATTTAGCGTATACCCGACCAGTAATAATCGAAGACATCACGCCCATATGGTCCTGGATACTACGGTAGGCTCCGCCAGAATTTTATCGTTTAAGGTGGAAATGGATGCTTCGGAAGATACTGATGTGCCGTCGAACCGTATTGATGTCACTATAGAAGGGGTGACTGAGACAGCTGTATTTAATACGACACACCCATTTGATTAAAATGTGGGCATAATATGTGAAAACAACCGTCATTCGGCGGTTGTTTTTCTTTTTGTATGTATTTTTCTCGCAAATGTCATAGTTTCCTCGTAGTAGAAGTCTACAAAGAGGAAATTTCATATGAAAATGACTGTTACTGAAGGCTATTTGGTTACGCTTGCAACCATCTTGGCTAATCCGCCAGCAATCTTCGATGGCGACTGCAAGGGTTCCGTCGCAATGAACATCTACCTTGACAGGGAGGTGGCTAACCAGCACCGCGAAGCTTTCCGTCAGGCTTACCCGGATGTTCCCGAGTTCTACGACTACATCAAGGAACGCAACGCCGTATATCAGGCCGCCAAGGTTGTGACGGTTGATGACCTCAACAAGCTCCCGGAAGACCAGCGCGCTGAAGTTACCAAGAAGATAGCCGACCTCGATGCAAAGTTCAAGGATGCCATCGAAAAGCAGCAGAAGGTGGAACGCGACCGCCGTGAAGCTCTCGAAGGTGAAGTTACGGTCGACCTCTATCAGGTCGATGCAACTGACATCAGCATCAAGACCGGCAGTATCCAGATTCCGGGCAGCGCCGCTAACCCGTGGGAAATCTGGCAGCTTCTTTATGCCGATGGCAAGGGTATTATCCGTATGCCTGCTATCCCGGGGGCTGAGGAAAAGAAGGAGGGCTAATCTATGGCTACTCTGGGCGCATGCCTTGTCGTTAAGAATGGCAAGAACAGCATACTCCGCTGTCTAGATGCGCTCATCCCTATGGTGGATGAGTATGTCGTTATTGACACGGGGTCGTACGACGGTACGATGGAATTGCTTGCCGACTGGCAGAAGAAGCATCCCAAGGCTAGGGTTCTTCTTGAAAAGGTCGGAAGCCGATTCCATGATGAGAAGGGCATTTTTGATTTTGGCGCGGCCAAGGGCTATGCGTTCACCCGGGCGACTACCGAGTATGTCATGTGGGTCGATGTAAACGATATCCTGCTTGACGGGGCTCACGCAAGGAAGCTCTTCGACAGTATCGTTTCAAAATACCCGAACGCCGGAATCAGTATGCTTACGAAGGTTACTCCGACGCATACATTCCCTCGCCTAAGGATTCTCCCTAAGGCTAATGCGGCGTTCAAGGGTATCATCCACGAGATTGCCTACAGTACCGACAGTACTGCACCGACTATCCACACTCAGCTTGTGTTCGAGAACTACAAGATGAGTCGCGATATCGTCAGGAATGTCGCCGCCTTGGAAAAGGCATGGAAGACCGAGCGTACACAGCGTACGGCATTCTATATGGGTAATTCTTACTACGATATGAAGGATTTGCCACGCGCATACGAATGGTATGTCGTGACGGCCGATACTTTCCCGGGCGAGCATAACGAGGACCGTCTTAAGGCGCTGGAACAGATTTGTGCTATCATCGTGGCTACGAAGACTGACCTGGCTGAACTTGGTGAACGCTCCTTGCAGCTTATCGAGGAATTCCCTACACGCGGCGAAGGGTACTATTATCGTGCTCGGTTTAACTTTGAGATGGGCGATATGACATATGCTCTCAAGTGTCTTGACAAGCTGATGACATTGCGTCCTCCGAAGCAGCACAACCTGTGGCTGGACCCGAAGGTCTATGACAAGGAACAGCTTCGGTCGTTAATCTTCTCAATCAAGGAGCAAATGCAGAGGGATATGTCATCTCAGTTGATGACGGCCGACCCTATGCAGCCCGACAGTATCGATGCGGCTTATGGCTACGGCGGGATGGACGGGATGCCTGCAAACCTGAATTTCGGGACTACGGTCACTGGATTCCAGGAATTCATCTAACCAAGGCGGCCTCGGGCCGCCTTTCTGCTCACCTAGAATAGATAAACTACGGAAAACTGATTAGGATTTTGCCGCATGAACGATATGCATAACTTACTTCTCAAAGTGGATTCATTGACCTACAACGCAATGCAGGTGCTCAATGCGCTTATCCGCTCCGCGGTCGCCTCGGGCTCATCCAGTGGATACAAGGTGACTAAGTACGGTAACGAACTTGTGCTTACCCGTTCGGACATCTATAAGCTGAATAACTTCTACGAGCTGTGGGAAGCCGAAGGGTTCCCGTCTGACGAGAAGACATTCAACCGGATGCTTACCGAGGCTGATGCCCGCTGGCGGAAGGCTGGCGAAAACACTACGCTGGCTACCGATGCCGTGGTCAAGCACTCGCAGATTCTGTTCATGACGGAGCGGGACTCCAATAAGGTCGGCGACG
>Ga0247611_10009073_pt1 | contig 12060 bp, 9 predicted proteins | sample 177DNAGHGhighgp2_FD_192422 | JGI IMG/M metagenome (GOLD analysis project Ga0247611, IMG submission 192422) | Sheep rumen microbial communities from Palmerston North, Manawatu-Wanganui, New Zealand - 1770 DNA GHGhigh gp2 | ecosystem: Host-associated > Mammals > Digestive system > Stomach > Rumen ... | reverse complement strand
TTATTTAATTGTCTACTTTTACTTGACTAGTGCATAAAGCGCCTTTTTACATAAAGGGGATGTTTAAATGAAAAAAGTATTTAAGTATATAATAAGTAGCTTAACTATTATGCTTCTTGCTGGATGTAATGGTAAAAAAACAACAAATAATACTACCAAAAATACTACTAAACTTACTACTAAAATAACAACTAAAGCTATTACTTCTACAAAAGTAGGACCAAAAGTAGAAAATGATAAAGATATAATTATAATGAATACAACTGATGTTCATTGTGCTTATGAAAAGAATCTAGGATATAGTAGATTAGTTAATTATAAGAATGAATACTCTAAAAATAATTATGTATCCCTTGTTGATTCTGGAGATTATTTACAAGGTGGACTAATTGGTAATATTTCTAATGGTAAATATATTATTGATATTATGAATGAGGCTGGTTATGATGCTGCAACAATTGGTAATCATGAATTTGATTATGGTATGGATGCACTAAGTAATAGAATAGATGAATTTAATGGGGATATATTATCATGTAATTTTAAATATATTGGAAAATATGAGGATAAATTTGAAGATGTTAAAAATTATTCTATTAAAACATTTGGTATTTATAAAATAGGCTATGTTGGAGTTTCAACACCTGAAACATTAGTAAGTTCTAATCCATCCAATTTCAAAGAAGATGGAGAAATTGCTTATAGCTTTACATCTAATAGTGCAACTGAATTCTATAATTGTATTCAAAGTAATATTGATGCATGTAAGAATGCAGGAGCTGATTATATTATTCTTTTATCTCATACAGGTAATAATGATGAAAATAAACCTTTTACTTCAAATGATATAATTAATAATACAACAGGGTTTATTGCATTTATGGATGGACATGCTCATAGAGATATTAGCTGGCAAACTTTAAAAGATAAAAATAATAATGAAGTTTTATATTCTGAGTGCGGTACTGAGCTTAACGAATTTAGTACATTAACAATTAAGAAAAACGGCGAATTAGAGACAAATTTCATTATTTATGATAAAGATAATCCATCAAAAACAGATAGTAATATGGATAACTTTATAAACAATATAAAAGCTGATGTTGATGAGATAGGTAATCAAGTATTAACTAATATAGATATAACTTTAAAAATAACAGATGAAGATGGCAAAAGAATGGTTAGAGCAAGAGAAACACAAATAGGTAATCTTATATCTGATGCTTATAGATATTATATGGAATCTGATATTGGCTTTGTTAATGGTGGAGGAATTAGAGCTGATTTAAATGCTGGTGATGTTACTTATTATGATATGATGAGTGTGCATCCATTTGGTAATGTCATAGTTAAAAAGAAAGTTTTAGGTAGCCAAATATTAGATTACTTAGAATTCACATCAAGAGCAACCACTGATACTTATGATAAAAACGTTGGTGAAAATGGTGGATTTGCTAATGTTAGTGGTTTAAAATATTCTATTGATATAACTAAAGAGCCATCTATAGTTACTGATAGTAATGGTAATTTTGTAAAGGTAGATGGAGATAGAAGAGTATTTGATGTAAAAGTATTAGAAAATGGTATTTATGTTGATTTAGATCCTAATAAAGAATATGTAGTAGCTTCTTTAGATTTCTTATTGTCTAATGGTGGAGATGGCGCAAATATGTTTATGGATGATGAATTACTTGAGTATAGTTCAAAGCTAGATTTTGAAATAGTTATTGATTATATTGTAAATGTACTTGATGGAAAGCTTTCTGAAAAGTACAGTACTACTGAAGGTAGAATAATAATTGTAAAAGAATAAAAAATAGACCAATTTTTGGTCTATTTTTTTCTTGGCTTAATCAAACATTTCTTATCATAGCCTATTAAATCAAATCTCTTTTCTTTTATTAAAGCCTCTTTAATTAAATCATAATTTGCTGGATCATTATATTGCATAAGAGCTCTTTGCATTCTTTTTTCGTGAGGATTCTTACATACATAAACTTCTTCATTAGTTATTGGATTTTTACCTGTATAATACATACACGTAGATAATGTAGAAGGAGTAGGATAGAAGTCTTGAACTTGTTCAGGATTAATATTATTTTCTTTTAAATAACAAGCTAAATTAATCGCATCACTTAATGTAGAACCAGGATGACTAGATATCAAATATGGAACAATATATTGATTCATATTGTATTCTTTATTTAGTTCATAGAACTTATCTACAAACTTATTATAAAGTGCATTATTTGGCTTATTCATAAGCTTTAACACATTATCACTAATATGTTCAGGCGCTACTCTAAGTTGTCCTGAAATATGATATTTTACAAGCTCTCTAAAGAATTCATCATTCTTATCATACATTAAATAATCATATCTAATTCCACTTCTAATAAATACCTTTTTAACCTTATCTAGTTTTCTAACTCCTCTAAGTATATCTAAATATTCCATATGACTAACTACTAAATTCTTACAAGGAGTATAACCTATACAATTTTTAATTCCGCATAATCCTTTAGTATTTTGCTTATTACATGCTGTATTATAGAAGTTAGCAGTAGGACCGCCTATATCATTAATATAACCTTTAAAGTCTTTTAGTGTAGTTAATAATTTAGCTTCTTTAATTACTGATTCTTTACTTCTAGATTGTATGATTCTACCTTGATGGAATGTTAAGGCACAAAAGCTACAATTTCCATAACAACCTCTATTTATTGAAATAGAAAACTTTATTTCATCAATCGCAGGAACATGTCCTTTTTTTAGTATTAGAGGATGTACATCCCTCATATAAGGTAGGTCATACACATCATCCATTTCTTCTTTAGTTAAAGGTTCATCAGGTATATTTTGTACGACATATATATTATCATATTTTTCGACTAAAACTTTAGAATTAAAAGGATCATGATTTTTATATTGAATTAAAAATGATTCATTATATTTATCTTTTGATTTTAATAATTCATTATAACTTGGTAATAAAATATATTCACTAGGTAGTAACTCTTTATCAGTTGTTTTCCAAACAGAATTTTTAATATAAATTATATCTTTTATATTTAAACCACTATTGAGTCCATCCGCTAGTTCAATAATAGAGTGTTCACCCATTCCATATAATAATAAGTCAGCTTTTGAATCCAATAATATTGATTTTTTAACTGAATCACTCCAGTAATCATAGTGTGCTAACCTTCTTAAAGAAGCTTCAATACCACCAATTACAATAGGAGAATCTGGATATAATTCTCTAACCTTATTTGAATACCTAATAAGCGCTCTATCAGGGCGTTTACCCATTTCTCCATTAGGTGTATAAAAGTCTTTTTTCCTTTTATGCTTGCTAACAGTATAATGATTAACCATTGAATCAATATTACCACTAGATATTAAGAATGCTAGACGAGGTTTACCAAAAATAGTAAAATCACTATTCCTACCTATATTAGGTTGACTAATAATCGCAACCCTATAACCAAACTTTTCTAACATTCTAGTTATTATTGCACAGCCAAAGCTAGGGTGATCAATATATGCATCACCAGTTATATAGATAAAATCAATATAATCCCATCCGTATTTTTTAACTTCATCAGTAGTTATTGGTAAAAACATATTATCACCTCCAAAATAATTATAACATATATTGACATTATTTAATAAATTAAATAAAATAAAGATAGTTATTTGTTTTTAAACACTATGTTTAAAACCAATATTTAAGGTAGGTGCTTGTTATGAAAATAAAAGATATTTTAAGAAATAAAAGAACTATTTCATTTGAAATATTCCCACCAAAAAAAGATTCAACAAATATTGAATCTATTTATAAAACTATTGATGAATTAAGTTTATTAAATCCTGATTTTATAAGTGTTACATATGGAGCAATGGGTTCAACTACTAAAAGAACTTTAGAAATTGCTTCATACATTAAAAATGAAAAAAATATTGAAGCTTTAGCACATTTAACAGGTATTAATACAACATGTGATGAAGTTAAAACAATGTGTGAAAACTTCAAAAAAGCAAATATAGAAAATATAATGAGTTTAAGAGGAGATTACCCTATTGGTTTTATAGATAAACCTATTTTTAAATATGCATCAGAATTAAATAATTTTATCAAAGATAATTTTAATGATGATTTTTGTTTAGGCGGAGGATGTTATCCTGAAGCTCATTTAGAGTGCGAAAACTTATTTGATGACTTAATGAATTTAAAGAAAAAACAAGATTCTGGAGCATCATTTTTCATAACACAAGTATTTTTTGACAATAATTATTTTTATAGATTTGTTCGTGAAGCAAGACGCATTGGAATAACTGTGCCTATTATCGCAGGTATTATGCCTATTACAAGTGTAAAACAAATTAGAAAAATGTCTACAATGTGTGGCGCAAATGTACCTGTTAGCTTAATTTCTATGTTAGAAAAATATAGAAACAATGAAGAAGCTATGAAAGAAATAGGTATAGCTTATGCAACTAATCAAATAATTGATTTGCTCGCTAATGATGTTGATGGTATTCATATTTATACTATGAATAAGCCTGAAAATGCAAAAAGAATTGTTGATTCAATTAAAAATGTTATAAAGGAATCTAACTAATGAAAGATGAAATTCTTAGATATCTAGGCTATAAGAATAATGATTGTGATGATGAAATATCTAGTTTAATAGATGAATGCTTAAAAGAGCTAGAAGTTATTAGTGATTTTTCATATGTTTATTTAAAGACAAATAAACTATATGATTTTTTAAATAAAGAAGATTATATTAATCTTTTAAATGGATCAAATGAATACATTTTATGCGCTACTACATTAGGCTATGAAGTAGATAAAAAAATAAGATATTATCTTGCTAGTAATAAAGTTAAAGCATTAGTTATGGATGCTTGTGCTAGTGTATATTTAGTAGATAAAGCTGATAATTTTGAAAAAACATTTGGCAGTGATAGAACATTTAGATTTTGTCCTGGTTATGAGAAAACTCCTTTATCAGATAATAAAGAAATATTAGAAATTTTAAAACCTTTAAAGCCAAAAGTTAGTGTATTAGATAGCTTAATGCTTAGCCCTAATAAATCTATGGTTGGTATTATTGGGCTTGGTGTTAAAAAGGATAAGACATGTGCTACTTGTATGTTTAATAATAGATGTAGTTATAGAAAGGAAGGACTAAAATGTTTGATAAAATAATGGTTTTTGATGGTGGTTTTGGTAGCGAACTAAACAAACTTAATTTACCACTAGGAACAGTTAATGAAGAACTTAATATAACTAATAAAGATGCTATTATAAATATACATAAAAATTATGTTTCCTCAGGTAGTGACTTTATATCGACTAATACATTTGGTGCTAATAGATTAAAACTTGCTAAATCTAAATATAGCCTAAAAGAAATAATAATGAGCGCTATAAATAATGCAAAAGAAGCTAAACCAAAATATGTAATGCTTGATGTAGGACCAATTGGTCAATTAATTGAACCACTTGGAACACTAAAATTTGATGAGGCATATGATATATTTAAAGAAATTGTATTAATCGCAAAAGATTATGTAGATGGTTTTATTTTAGAAACATTTACTGATATTTATGAACTTAAAGCTGCGGTTCTTGCAGTAAAAGAAAACAGTAATAAATTATGCATTGCATCTATGAGCTTTGAAGCAAACGCAAGAACTCTAACAGGTACAACACCAGAAGTAATGACTGCTGTTTTAGAAGGCTTAGGTGTAGACTGCCTTGGTGTTAACTGTTCACTTGGCCCTGTTGAATTAAAGCCAATAATTAAAAGAATACTTGATTCATCTAATATACCTGTAATAGTACAACCTAATAGAGGACTACCTAAAATAGAAAATGGTAAAACTATTTATGATTTAGATGTTGAAACATTCTATAACGCCACAAAAGAATTTGTGGAAATGGGCGTTAGTATAATAGGTGGATGCTGTGGTACTGATAGTAGCTTTATAAAAGCAATATCAAAATTAAAAGGCACAACTGTTAAAAAAAGAGCTAAATATAATAAATCATTTGTTACTTCAGGAAGTAAAATAGTTTATATAGAAAATGTTAAAATTATAGGTGAAAGATTAAATCCAACAGGTAAGAAAGCTCTAAAAGAAGCGATTATTAACGAAGATTATGATTATATGGTTAATATGGCTATTTCTGAAGAAGAAAATGGTGCTGACATACTTGATGTCAATATGGGATTACCTAAAATTGATGAAGTATCTATGATGGTAAATGTTATAAAAAAGATACAAGAATTTACTAATATACCACTTCAAATAGATTCATCTAATCCAAGTGCAATTGAACTTGCATGTAGATATTATAATGGTGTACCATTAATTAATTCAGTTAATGGTAATATGGATACATTAGATAGAATATTACCAATAGTAAAGAAATATGGAGCAATGGTTATAGGATTGACACTTGATAGTGAAGGAGTACCTAAAACTAGTGCAAAGCGTATTGAAATTGCTGAAAGAATCATTAATAAAGCTAAAGAATATGGTATTGATGAATCTAAAATTGTTATTGATGCTCTAACTCTAACAGCTGCGGCTGAACAAGAATTAGTTGATGAAACATTAAAAACAATTAAATATGTAAGTAATAAAAATATTAAAACAGCTTTAGGTGTAAGTAATGTAAGCTTTGGCTTACCTAATAGAGCGCTACTTAATAGAACGTTTTTATTAATGGCGCTAGAAAATGGTCTAAACTTGCCAATTATTAATCCTAACGATATTGAAATGAAGAATACTATTATGGCATTTAATGTTATGAAAAACATAGATAAAAATGCTGAATATTATATTAATAATAATGTAGAAAATACAAATACTCAATTAACTAATAGTAGTGATTATGATTTATCTACAATTATTAAAAAAGGTTTAGTAAATGAAGCAATTACTAAAACCAAAGAATTATTAAAAGAAAAAGAAGCTATGGATATTATCAATAACATAGTTATACCTACATTAAATGAAGTAGGCCTTGATTATGAAAAGAATGTAATATTCTTACCTCAATTATTAAAATCAAGTGAAGCTACTAAAGCTAGTTTTGAAGTAATTAAGACAAGTTTTAAAGAAACTAATGATGTATTAGGTCCTATAATGATTTTAACTGTTAAAGGTGATGTTCATGATATAGGAAAAAATATAGTTAAAGTTGTACTTGAAAGCTATGGATATAAAGTAATCGATTTAGGAAAAGATGTTGATTATAGCGATGTAATTAGTGGAATTAAAAAACATAATCCTAAAGCAATTGGACTATCTGCATTAATGACTACTACAGTAATTTCAATGGAAGAAACAATAAAAGAAATAAGAAAAAACGGATTTAATATTCCTATTTTTGTAGGTGGGGCAGTATTAACAAAAGATATTGCTATGGATATACATGCAGATTATTATACAAAAGATCCACTTGATATGGTAAAGATATTAAAGGAGATAATCTAATATGGAAAAAATAGAAAGCTTTAAGGTAGATCATAGAAAACTACTTCCTGGTTTATATGTATCAAGAGTTGATACAATTGATAATTTTACATTTACTACCTTTGATTTACGTTTTACAAGGCCAAATAATAGTATGCCAATGGATACAGGAAGTATTCATGCAATAGAACATTTAGCCGCTACATATTTTAGAAATTATTATAAAAACACAATGTATTTTGGCCCTATGGGATGCCGTACTGGTTTCTATTTAATAGTTGCTAATAAAGTATCAACTGATGAAATAAAAGGAATTATAAAAGATTGTATGGATTTTATCATTAATTATGAAGGCTTAGTAATAGGTGCTACAGAAGAAGAATGTGGTAACTATAGAGATATGAATCTTGAAAAGGCAAAATATTATGCAAAAGAGTATTTAAAATGGCTTTAATTAGCCATTTTCTTTTGCATTTTTTCATTAACAAATAATTTAAATTCTTGAAAGCGTTTTAATTATATTGTATAATTAAACTTGAGGTGAATATTATGAGTAGATTAATATATTCAATTGAAGACGATGAAAATATCGGGTATGTGATAAATAAATCACTTACAAGTAGTGGCTATGAGGTAAAGACATTTGCTTCTGCAGCTCCTTTTTATGTTGAACTTGAAAAGCAAATTCCAGATGTTTTATTACTTGATATAATGCTTCCTGGTGAATCAGGACTAGAAATATTATATAAGCTTAGAAAAGATCCTAAGTATTCTAATATTTATGTAATTATTGTTTCAGCTAAAGATAGTGAATATGATAAAGTTACAGGTCTAGATCAAGGTGCTGATGATTATATTGCTAAACCATTTGGTATTAATGAGCTTACAAGTAAAATTAACGCAGTATTTAGAAGATTTAAGGATAACGAAGTTTTAAGAGTAAAAGATATATCACTTTACGTTAACGAAAGAAAATGTAAAAAAGGTGATATGGATATTAATTTAACTCAAAAAGAATTTGACCTATTCAAATACTTACTTGAAAGAAAACCAAATGCCGTAAGAAAAGAAGATGTTATTAAAAACATTTGGGGTAGTGAATATGGTGAAACAAGAACAATCGATATGCACATTAAATCTTTAAGACAAAAGATACAAGATAAGGATAGTTCAATTATCAAAACCCTTCATGGAATAGGATATCGTATTGAAGAATGAGAAAGAAATTAATATTTACTAATGTTGTATTACTATTAATTTCTCTTGCTATGTGTTTGGGTGTATCTTTATATATATCTAGACGAAACGTTTTAACAAACTCAAAGAATAATATTAAAAACTATTCTAATTTAGTTAGAAATGATATAGTTAATAGTTCTGGATTAGATTATGAAAAATATGCATTAGTTGAAGATAAATTACGTACTACTGTAGTAAATGTTAATCCTAGTAGTGGTAGAGTTACACAAGTACGTGATAGTATTTATGATGAAGATATATCTAAACTTGATGGAGTTGAATGGTTAACTTTAAAAGAATTTAATGAACTTGAAACATTCGTTGTAAGAAGTGATGAAACAAGCAACAATAGAAAAATGCTTTATTATACTTTTAAGATTAATAATTCTGGCTTTGATCAATATGTTAGAGTAGGCGTGCCTTATGAAGATCTATTCCAAGATAATACATCATTAATTATTTTTACGATTTTATTTACTATTGTAATATTTATTATAATGTCTTTTATTATGGGCCAAAGTATTTATCAAGGAATTAAACCTATAAATAAAGTTATAGGAAGCCTAGAACAGCTGGCTACATCTGAAATAAAAGAATATAATTTCCAAGACATCGAAGATGTCTCTAAAAAGATTGAGGACGTTAAAAATGAGCTTGAAAAAAATATGCAAAGTATTAAGTATGAAAAGAATAAGGTTGAACTAATCCTAGAAAATATGGGACAGGGATTAATCGCTTTAAATGAAGATTTAACGATTAACCTAATTAATAAAATGTCAATGGATTTATTAAACATTGATAGTAATTATAATGGCTCTATATTAGATTTAAATATAGATCCAAAATTAAAAGAAAAAGTATCTATGGTAAAAGATGAAAAGAGTCATTTATCATTTGATTTAAAAATTGATGAAGCTTATTATAACTTCTCTATTAACTCTATATCTAATATATGGGGTGATGGTGAATCAAAAAGAATAATAATTGTTATAACTGATGTAACTGATGAAAAACTATCAGATTTAAGACAAAAGGAATTCTTTAGTAATGCAAGTCATGAGCTTAGAAGTCCACTTACATCTATTATCGGTTTTCAAGAATTAATAGTTGATGATTATGTTTCACCAAATGAAGTTAAAGATTTGTGTTCTAAAACTCTACAAGAGGGTAAGAGAATGCAAAACTTAATTAATGATATGTTAGACTTATCAGCACTAGAAAAAGAAGAAAAAGGTGAAGTTGTTAAAATTAATCTTAGTGAAATGGTTGATGATATTGCATCAAGCTTAGAACCACAATTATTAATAGATAATTTAACAATAATTAAAAATGTTGATAAGAATGCATATTTAATTGCAAATCAAAAGCATATTTATCAGCTAATAAGAAATTTAGTTGATAATGCAATTAAGTATAATGTACTTAATGGTAAGATTTATGTTGATATAACTAAAACTAATAATGAAGTATCTATTTCTGTTAGAGATACAGGTTGTGGTATCTCTGATAGTGATCAAAAGCAAATATTTGAAAGATTCTATAGAGTTGATAAGGCTAGAAGTAGAAAGCTTGGTTCTAGTGGATTAGGTTTATCAATCGTTAGACAAGTATGTAATATTTATGCAGCAACTCTATCTTTAGAGAGTAAGCTTAATGTAGGTACAACAATAACTGCAAAATTTAATTTAAACAAGAAGTAGTTAGGAGGTGGGTGCTTTGAAGAAAATTAGCATTTTTCTATCTCTATTACTAGTGTTTGGATTAGTTGGATGCAAAAAGAATAATAAAACTACAACACAAAGAAAAAGCACCACTAAACATAAGGAAACTACTAGTAAAAGGAAGACAACAGATCATGATAAAACTGAACCTATTATTGAAAACAAAATAATATATGTTTCAAATGAAGGATTAGAAATTAATGATGGGCTTGATAAAGATAATCCTACAACTTTAAAAAAAGCTATAGAATCTATGAATACAGGAGATACTATATATTTAATTGAAGGTACTTATATCTTTACTGAAAGCTTTACTATTCAAACATCAGGTAGTGAAGTAAAACGTAATGTCATAAACTGTGAAAATGGCGTTATATTCGACTTTAAAGCAACTCAAGAGGATGATGTAATTAATAATGGTGGATTCAATTTAAACGGATCATACTGGGAAATTGATGGATTAAATGTCATTAATTCCGACAACTATGGCTTTAATATTAAGGGTAGAGGAAATAAAATATATAACTCTACATCTAGCTTTAATAGTTATGGTGGTTTTAATATAGATACAAGTTTATCTAACTTTACAAATTGTATTTCAAAAAATAATATGCTTGCAGGGTATTCTGCATATGGTTATTATGTAACAGGTAGTGGAGAAAATAATGTCTTTGATTCATGTATTGCATTAGAAAACCAAGATAGTGGTTTTCTAGTAAACTCATCAAAGTCTATAACATTTGAAAAATGCTTGTCATTTTCAAATGGTTTAACAGGAGATTCAGCATCTAATCAAAGAAGTGGATTTGTCTTTAATAATAAAGGTCATATATTTAATAATTGTATAGCTTATGATAATGCTTTAAATGGTTTTTTAGTTCCATTTGTATATGCTGAAAAAGGATCATTTAAATTAAGTGGATGTTCAAGTATAAATAATCATGCTAGAAATTATTATTTAAGAACAAACAACATAGATAGTATCACTATTGAAAATATATTATCATATAATACATATGATCCTAACGGATCTAATGATTATATCATTGGTAATGTTAAAAATTCTATTATGTTTTATGATAAAGGTTATTATTATGAATTAAATAATCCTACATATACATCATTAGATATTTCTAAAGTAAAACTTGATTATTCAGGTTATGAAAATAATTATCAAATAAACTTAGAAATTCCTGAAGAAATGAAAGAATATATTGATTTAGAAGCAAAAGAAGAAATTGATAGAATTGCTGAAGAAACTGGTACTGAACCTGATTATTCATCACTTGAATATAATGTTATATATTTTAAGGATGGAGTATTAAACTTATACGATTATTTAGATAGATCAGTATTATTTCAAGATGAATTATTTATTGATAAAGAAATAACTACTCCTACATATTTTGGAGCACAAGTTAATAATATAGAAGAAGATATAGAAGAAAATAAAGAATAAAAAAAGGAAGATTTCAAATGCACTAGTCAATAGTTAGTAGACACAAAAAAAGTATTTATTTGTAATTTAGCTCTGTCCTATATTGGACGGGGCTTTTATATTTGTTCCTATAAGCTAATCTTTGTTCATTAAAATATTTTATGA
>Ga0247611_10009072_pt1 | contig 12060 bp, 7 predicted proteins | sample 177DNAGHGhighgp2_FD_192422 | JGI IMG/M metagenome (GOLD analysis project Ga0247611, IMG submission 192422) | Sheep rumen microbial communities from Palmerston North, Manawatu-Wanganui, New Zealand - 1770 DNA GHGhigh gp2 | ecosystem: Host-associated > Mammals > Digestive system > Stomach > Rumen ... | reverse complement strand
ATTTCTACTATAGTAATGGCGGTACCGTGACAGTGAAGCTGGCTAATATGCCTGCCGGAACAAGTCGTTATACAAGTTCGTCTCCCGTTCGCAAGGATGCCGACTTCAAGACAGTGAAGACCATCACGATGCCAGGCTCCGCCCAGACGGGGTTGACCGAGTGGGCCTTTGAGAACCTTGAGAATGAGTTTACCTATACTGGCGGTGACTTGCTCATCGAGGTGGTAACCACGGCAGGCCGTTGGGGCCGCACCTATTTTGCCGGCGAGTCATTCAGTGACTATCCCGGTTATTACTCCTATGGCTCAACCTCGGCGGGTCAGCAATTCCTGCCCAAGGTGAAGTTCACTCTTGAGTCCACGAGCACAACTCCCATCGTCGAGACTCCCGTGATTACACCTGCCGACGGCAGCTCGTTCAACTCGGCTCCACAGCAGGTGACCATCACCTGCGGCACCAGTGGCGCAACCATCTATTACAGCACCGATGGCGGCAATACCTATAATGAGTACACTGGCGCGTTCAACATCAGTGGTAACACGACGGTAACGGCCTATGCCACGGCCAGCGATATGGACGACAGCGAGACGACTACTGCTACCTACACGTTCAAGCCCCAGGCTCCTGTCATCTCGCCCGCTACGGGTGACCTGGTTGATGGTCAGCAGGTGACCATCACTTGCCCGACCAGCGATGCTACGATCTACTACAGCACCGATGGCGGCAACACCTACCAGGTATATAACGGCCCGTTCACCATGAGCGGTGACGGCACTGTGACGGCCTATGCTGCCATCCCCAATTGGGATAACAGCGAGACGGTCAGTGCCACCTACACCGTGGTTTATCCCTCGCTCACGGTCAATCCCACCAGTGTGCTCATCGAGGATGAAACTGGCGATGCCCGCACCAGCGAGACCATCACTGTGACGAGTGAATACTTGAGTGGCAGCTACAGCACTACCGCTTCGATCAACTGGACTGCCAGCGTGCTGCGCAGCAATGCGTCGCTGGCGATGACCTACAACGGCAAGGCCCTGCACCAGTATGGAGCCGGTACCGTTAGCCAGGGTGGACTCACTGCCGGCGTGAGTGCCGAGTACCTGTACACGGGTCCCATCTACGTCATCGGTGACGTGAATGGCTATGCCTGGGACACCAGCAATGGCGTTCAGCTCACCCGCGGCAACGATGGCATCTACACCGGTACCATCACAACGCAGGCGAGCAGCGATGCCGCTTATATCATTTTCACCAAGCGACTGGGTGATGACACCAGCTATCGCTTTGGCCCTGTGAGCAACGGCAACTGGTGGCTCACCAGCGAACTCGAGGACGTGTATGCGCCCATCGACACCGTTGGCAATCTCAACAACATCCGTCTGGCAGCAGGAACGTGGTTTGTAACCGTTGATTCGCGAGGCAACCAGTTCAAGATTCGTCCAGCAGCGGTCAGTGGCTATGTGGATGGTAATCAGCAGGACATCAACTTTGGTCAACGGAACATCGGCAGCACGACGACCCGCACCGTGCGCATCTACAACGACGGCGACGTGGCCTTTACCGCCGACCTTGACCTGAGCGGCCTGGACGGCACTCCATATAGCGTGACAGGCAATGCCCAGGTATCGCCCGGTGGTTACATCGACCTGGTGGTATCCTACACTCCTGCGGCCGAGGGCGACTATGACGGCTCGTTTGTCGTGATCATCAATGGCATGCCCACGACCATCACCCTGACGGGTAGCGCCGTCGAGGGTGGCTCGGGCAGCGGTGATGATAGCGGTGCTGTGACCACCATCCGTTCCCGCAACAGTAATGTTGTGTCGGTTCCCGTATATAAGACCGAGATGGAGGTGTATGGCCGTTATACCAAGGATGAGGTGGATGCTACCGACGTCAAGCCCGTCCTGGAGGCTGACTTGACCAACTCAATGTCGGTACAGATCGACTCCAAGCGTCCGTCGGCCATCAATGGTTATAACCTGTATCACAACCCTGGCAGTGCCAGCAACACGGTCAATAATGACAACTGGGCTGTAAACGACCATCAGGTATCTTACTCGATGCATGACAAGGTGTCCAGTTCCTATCTGCCCTATGACTTGCAGGGCAACACTTGGGTTCAGCGTCCTGTTACCCTGTTCCCCGAGTCGAGCGTGGTCATCAACGACATGTGGGTGGATCACATCGACTATGTGGACGTTAAAGATCAGGACACTTACTATGTTCCCGTTGTGGTAGCTAATGGTAAGATCACTCAAAACAACACCTATGGCGCTCCCATCGAGGAGAGCCCGCTGGGCAGCGTGGAGTTGACCGTGAGCTACTCTACCGGCCGAACTGTGCAGCAGGATGGCCAGACCATGATGTGGATGACGGCTGGCGGCACAATTGTGGGCTATGCTCCCTCCCTGGTTGAGGATGGTCATCGCTATGTGGGCTATCGCTATCGCGTGTGGCGCATCGCAGGCACCGACACGACCATGGTTCTTGACTCGATCACTGATCGTGAGATTGTCACCTTTGGCAGCAACCAGTTCCCCTATGACAGCTCGACGGGTACCTATGGCAGCGACGAGCACTCGTTCCTTGTGCCGGTGAATACTCCGGTGACGTACATCGGGCGCTTCTACTATGTCCGTACCGACGCTACTGTTGCTGGCCGCCGCTCGCCACGGCGCGTGGCCGAGGAAACACTGGGTCTGCTCGAGAGCACCAGCGACAAGCTGTACTATGTGGTAGAGACCGAGGGGTCATCCACCTTTACCAGTGTTGATGAGATGAGCCTTGACAAGGAGGTCGTTGGGGTCACCTATGTCAATCCGCTGGGCATGACCTCTGATAACCCGTTTGAGGGCGTGAACATTGTGGTTACCCGCTACAGCGATGGCACAACCTCAACGACTAAGGTTCTCAAGTAGTAAAGAGAAAGACATTCAATAACAATCATAACTCTTTGCATTAATGTAGGCAGGGGCCCGCCGATGGATGGCGCGCCCTTGTCTGCATTTTATTTTGGGGTGATAGCCTTGAAAAACTGGCTGCCAAGTCCCGATAAGTGAAAACTTTGTTGTACCTTTGCGGTCTCCAAAAAGATTGATTGAACATGATGACTGACAGATTTGATATGGTGGCGAAGACCTTCCTGGGGCTGGAAGGTGTGCTCGCCGACGAGTTGCGCACCCTGGGTGCCGAGGCTGTGACCGAGGGTAACCGTGTAGTCTATTTCAAGGGTGATAAGGAACTCCTGTATAGGGCTAATTTTGCCTGCCGCACTGCCGTGCGCATCCTCAAGCCGGTGCTCACGTTGCGTTCCAGCAGCGCCGATGACCTCTATGAGCAGCTCAAGACCTTTGACTGGGAGCAGTTGATGACCGTCAAGACGACATTTGCCATCGACGCCACCGTCTATAGTGAGGATTTTAACAATTCCCGCTTTGTCACTTATCGTGTCAAGGATGCCATTGCCGACTACTTTAACGAGAAGTATGGCAAGCGTCCCAGCATTCGTCTGGATAATCCCGGCATCCGCCTTGATGTCCACATCTCGGGGCGTGATGTCACCCTGTCGCTCGACAGCAGTGGTGCGCCGCTGTTCAAGCGCGGCTGGCGTGTGGCTCAGACCGATGCACCCATCAATGAAGTCCTGGCAGCAGGTATTATCCTGCTTAGCGGCTGGGATGGCAAGACCGACCTGATTGACCCCATGTGCGGCTCGGGCACGTTCCTGATCGAGGCCGCATTGATTGCAGCCAATATTGCCCCTGGTGTGTATCGTGATGCCTATGCTTTCCAGCAGTGGCCTGACTATGATGCCGACTTGTTTGACAAGATTTATAATGATGACAGTGCTGAGCGTGAATTCTCGCACAAGATCTATGGCAGCGACATCGAGGGGAAGGCTATCGCTGTGGCCCGCGCCAATGTCAAGAATGCCGGTCTGAACAAATATATAGAGCTCGAGCGTCGTGACTTCAACGACATCACCGAGGTTCCCGCTGGTGGTACCCTCATCAGCAATCCTCCCTACGGCGAGCGCCTCAATGTTGAGGACATCGAGCAGTTCTACAATGACTTGGGGCACAAGTTCAAGCACACCTTCCAGGGTTATAACATCTGGCTCATCTGCTTTGGTGACGAGTCGCATTACAAGGTGGGTTTGAAACCGTCGGTGCGCTATAAACTCAATAATGGCGGTCTGGACTGTGAACTGCTGCAGTACGTCATCTTTGACGGTCGGTATGACGAGATGCGTGGCCGTGGCGAGCACATCCGCAACGAGGGTTTCCGCGCCAGTGAGCGCAGCAAGGGTAACTACCACTCCCGCAGGGTGGGGGATGAGGCTCAAGGCGAACGTCCCCACCGCGATGACCGCCCTCGCCGCCGCGATGACGCGCCTAGCCGTCCTCGACGCTTTGACGGTGACCGTGATCCCATCAGTGAAGAGGAACGTCAGCGCCGCGCCAACGTCGCCCGCGACCGCCGTATGATGGGTGACGTGGATAACCGTGACAGGAAGGGTCGCTATGACAACGACTTTGACCAGGAATTCAGGCACACCTCCACCTTTGCCAAGCGCATCCTGCGCGACCGCAAGCCCACCCTGGGAGCCGACAAGGAGGTGCCCATCATCCATGGCCGCCGCAAGAGCTGGAAACGTCGTGACCTGGACGAGCCAACGACCGACCAGAAACCCCAAGACAATAACGACAACGAATAAGTTTTCTCGATTGAGAAGACAAGAAAGACAACGACAGTAGCTGTCAACTCCACTAGGCGGTGACCGATTGTTGTCTTTCTTGCCCTCGGCATTGATGCAGGGATGGCAGCAAGGGAACATATCAACGAGTGGTTCAACGGGCAGCCGTTTATGCTACTGTGTGCGCTGGCGCTTGTGGTCGCCACTGCCATCGGCGTGGCCGTGGGTGAGCAACCAGTGGCCAGCGGTAGCACGGGAATCTTTTTCACTTTGCAGGACACCTTGATCGGTAATGGGGTGTTATCGGCCGCTGTCAATGTCTTGTGCCTGCTCGCGGCAGGGGGTATCATGCTGGCCATGAACAAGGTGTTCAGCTATGTGCGCATGGTGACTCGCTTGCTGGTTTCGGCATTTTTCCTCTTGCAATTGGCCCATCCGGCGGGGCTCGTCTCGTTCAACATGGGCACATTGATGTGCCTGGTGACGGCACTAGCCATCATGCCGCTCTTTGCGGCCTATCAGGATCATCATTCCCAGCGCAGCATCTTTCTCATCTTTGCCATTGCTGCGGCCGGCAGCATGTTCCACTGTGGCTTCTTGATACTGATGCCCGCTTTTCTGTTGGGGTTCTTCAACATGGGCGTGATGAACCTCAAGGGGGTGCTGGCCATGCTCTTTGGACTGATAACGCCATTCTGGATAGTGCTGGGACTGGGTATCGTTGCGCCTGGAGACTTTAGGGCTCCGCACCTGGGTGGCATTTGGAATGCGGGATGGACCCTCAGTGAGGGATTACTGCTCATCGTGGCAGGTGCCACTGCGGTGCTGGGCATTGTGCTGGCTGTGATGAATCTGATGACGCTCATGAACTACAGGATGCAAACCAGGGTATATAATGCCTTCTTTGTGTTCATGCTGGTAATGGCGGTCATTGCCATTTGCCTTGACTATAGGAATACCGCAATTTACCTGCCGCTGCTCAACATGATGGTGGCGGTGCAGATAGCGCATACCCATACCCTGCGCACAAGTGTGCACTACCGCTATGTGTTCATGCTGTTGCTGGCCTGTGGATGTGTCGCCGTGGGCGTTGCTCAATTGATGATGAAATGAAAGTTGTTGTAGATAGTCACATACCACACATTCAGGGACTCATCGAGCCCCGTGCCAGGGTTCTGTATCTGGAACCTGGCGACATCACCCGGGATGCAGTGCATGATGCCGACGCGCTTATCGTGCGCACCCGCACCCGCTGCGATGCCCGTCTGCTCGACGGTAGCCATGTGCGTTTTATCGGTACGGCAACCATCGGAACCGACCATATCGACCTCGGCTACTGCGCCGCCCACGGCATCACCGTGTGCAGTGCCCCCGGCTGTAATGCTCCCGCCGTGGCCCAGTGGGTCTTCTGTGCCATCGGCGCATGGATGCAGACTCGCGGCTTCGCCACTCCTCGAGGCCTCACCCTGGGCGTCGTCGGCGTGGGACACATCGGCTCTATTGTCGCCCGTTGGGCCCGTCAACTCGGCTTCAACGTCCTCCTCAACGACCCTCCCAGGGAAAATAGGGACGGTTCTTTTGATGTAGTTTTCTCGCCACTGGAGCAGTTGCAACGCCAGTGTGACATCATCACCTTTCACACGCCCATCACTCGTGACGGCCGGTGGCCCACATGGCACCTGTGCGACCAGGCGTTTCTCGACGGTTTGACCCGTTGCCGCCTGATACTCGACGCCGCTCGTGGACCCATTGCTGATAACGCGGCTCTGTTGCATTGGCATGGCGACGTGGGCTTGGACTGTTGGGAAAATGAGCCCGACATCTCTCGGGATCTGCTTGAAAAATGTATCGTTGCCACTCCCCACATCGCTGGCTATAGTGCCGAGGGAAAACAACGCGGCACCGCCATGATGCTTGCCGCCCTCAACGACTTCTACCGCTGGGACATTCCCGTCCCGACGATTGCCGCTCCTGCAACAGGTGCGCCTCAAGTCACCCTCGATGGCATCGCCGCCAGCTATAATATCATGGCCGACACGGCTGCGCTGAAAACCGCGCCCATGGCCTTTGAGTCCCTGCGCAACCATTATCACCACCGCCCAGAGTATCAATAACCCTCAAGTCCATGAAATAGTGTCCTGCAGTTAATCGATGAGGCGGTAGATCATGGCGTAGTTGATGGCCTCGGTAATGCTGTCGGTGTCAAATTTCTCAAGGATGCTCTTGCGGTAGCCTTTCACGGTGTCAAACGACTTGAACATCAGTCGGGCGATTTCCTGGGTGGTGTAGCCCATGGCCGAATACTTGAGAACTTGCGTCTCCTGCTCGGTGAGGGAGATGTAGGGGACTGGCTGCCATGTGCCGCTCTCCAGGTTAAGGTTCCAGCCCTCGTGCGTGCGGTTGTTGAACATCAGGATGGTGTCATCGCCCTGCTTGGTGGGGATGGAGGCCACGCACAACGCGAGCCAAATCCGGCCGTCGGGCATCATCTTGAGGGGCGTCAGCTGATGGTTGATGGTCTGCACCTTCTTGGACACCGTGTTGATGACCCTGAAATTGTAAGATAGCGTGTAATACCGCTTCTCGGCCGCAGGGATGTCCTTGGAAAAATAAAAGCCTGACGAATTGATTATCAACAGCCGCTCGAGATCCTCCTCAGGTACATTGTCGATATAGAACTTGTAGCCGATTTCCTTGACTTCGCTGGACGACAAGCCGCACAGGAACAACGGGTTCTCGCTGACATACAGGAAATTCTTCTTATAGTAGTCGATGATATAGACGCTCTTGTAGGTCATGCGCGAGAACGCATCCACCGAGTCCACAACGTCTTGGATGTCCTGGTAATCCTCATCGGTGATCCCCGTCACCGCGTTGTCCATAATAAAGAAATCCTCAACCCGAGCCATAAATGTGATCTTTAGTAAGGGCAAAATTACACATTATCCTGCATAAATCCAAAAACACCCATTTAGGTATTGGCGTTTAGTGTAATATTCAAGTATTTTTGCAACGTCAAAACTGATAGCGAAAAAAATGAGAAAAAAACTCCGTTTGGGGTTTAAAAAATCGGTTTCTGTGTGTATAATAGGTGGAGTCTATAAATTGCTTGAGTCAGATTGTGATTGATGGCTGAGCAGATTTTGAGTCAAATGTAAGAAATAGTAGCCAGCTACATTTCGAGCATTTGAAACAAAAGATGCCAGTCAGCAACTCAAGATGACCAAAACTAAAAACAATTAATCCGGAATTTATAGATTCCACCTATGAGAGTGTATGACAGACAGAGAAAGACATATCGAGGGGTTGTTCAGGCAGCATTACAGTGCGATGCATCGGCTGGCTTACCTGCTGTTGCACGACGATGACGACAGCAAGGACGTTGTGCACGATGTCTTTGCCAAGTTACTTGTGGAACAAACGGAACTGCGTGAATCGACCGCCCTGTCTTATCTGTTGTCATGCGTGCGCAACCAGTGCCTGAACGTGATGCGTGACCGCCGGCTGCATGCCCAGTTGCAGCAGTACCTCATCCCTGGCACTGTAGCGGAACAGACATCGCCCGAGGAGCTTGAGCGTGAAATTGAAGTGTTCAGCAAGGGCATCGATGCTCTGGTGCCTCCTGTGTGCCGAGAGGTGATACGCCTGCATTTTCATGAGGGTGTATCCTTGACCGAGGTTGCTCGTCGCCTGGGCGTGAGCCATACTACCATCTACAAGCACCTGCACAGCGCGCTCGAGCAACTTCGTATAACACTTAAGAGAAATGAGATGTAGGGAGGGCGGATGCCAACTTAAAACTTACAACTTGAAACTTAAAACTAAGCAGCAATGAACCAGACCGATTTACTATTCCAGATGCTGGAACAACCCGAACGCTACAGCGAGGCACAATGGCAAGAGATCCTTGCCGATGACGAGTGCCGTGAACTTTATACCCTGATGGCGAAAGTCAAGAGTACCGCTCCGTCGCCTGAGGTGAGCGGCGAGACCATCGATGCCGAATGGCAACGTCTGGCCCGTTCGCAACGTTCTCGCGCCACCATCATCCCCTTGTGGCGTAAGGTGGCAGTGACCGCCGCGATTGCTTTGGTTCTCTTTGGAGTCTCCTATGCTGCAGTCAAGACAGGTTTCTTCGGACTGCAAAAGCAGACGACAGAGGAGACCGTTGCTGTCAAGCCTGAAGCCCCTGCCGTCACTGCCGATGCGACTCCAGAGGCTATTGAGCAGCCCATCGACACGCTAACTGTCATGGCCGAGCCCCGGCTCTATGACAACGTGCCGCTGGAGCAGATGCTGGCCGAACTCGCTGCCTATTACCACGTTGACGTGGAATACCGCAGCGACGATGTACGCTCGTTGCGTCTCTATTTTGAGTGGGAGCCGGACTATTCGCTCGACATGGTCGTGGACATGCTGTCCCACTTCGAGTCGCTCAGCATCTCTCGTGAGGGCAACAAACTCATTATTGAATCAGCACAGGAGGGCAAGTGATGAAAAGACTTTTTACCATGATACTTTTGCTGTGCTCATTGGTAAGCATAGCACACGCGCAACGCATTACCCGCAACTTCCAGAACGTGTCGATGAGCGACGCGCTGAAGTATATCCAGCAGCAGACAGGCAACCACAAGATCGTGTTTATCTACAACGAGCTGGAAGACTTCACTGTTACCACCCATGTCAAGAACAAACCTGTTCCTGATGCCATTCGACAGATTATAGGTTTCTATCCCATCCAGATGATCCTGGGCGAAAATAACGATATCTATGTGGAATGCATCCACAAGACCGAGCACCGCTTGAAGGGTCTGGTGGTTGATGAGAACAATCTGCCGTTGCCCTACGCCAACGTCACCCTGCTCAACCCTGCCGACTCATCGATGGTGGGCGGCGGTGTGACCAACGAGAGTGGCCGCTTCGTCATACCCAACGACCACGGCAAAGTCATCGCCCGCATCACCTACGTCGGCTACAAAACCGCCTATCGCCAGTGCTCCCGCGACAACATCGGCACCATCAAGATGCAACCCGACAAGTTCGTACTCGGTAATGTCACCATCAAAGGCTCAAGAATCCACCACGATGCCACTGGGTACACGATCAACCTCCGTTCATCAGTTATTGCCAAAGGCAAGCAGGCATCCGATATGTTGGCATTTCTTCCCGGTGTCACGCAAAAAGAAGGCATTTACAGTATCAATGGTTTGGCGGTGAGTGAAATCTATGTGGATGGAGTAAAACTCCCTTCTTTAGATGAACTCAAGAACATCCCTGCGGACATGATAGATAAAGTGAAGGTTAAATATTTCGCGGGAGTCAATCAAGATGCTGCAAATGCAGGAGGAACTATTGAGATCACATTACGCAAACCTTCAGAGGGCAGCTATTACGGATCATTGTGGGGTAGTGCTGAATATCAGCCTTCATACGGTTTCAGCGATGAGAATCTTGGTGCTTTAATTTACTATCGGTACAAAAACCTGAGCATCTACGATAACCTCTCATTGTCTTTATACCAGCCACAAGAGACTGCAAAGCAGTCAATCTGGGATCAGGCCGAGGATTTGCTTACAGAAATCGATGAAGAAGTAAAATTCAAGTGGCAAACTTTCAGTAACCGTTTGAGTCTTACCCACAACATCAACGATAAGAGCTATTTGGGAGGAAGTTACTACATCTCGACCAACAAGGCCAAGGGCACTACTTTGGACAAGGACGCGACCGGTCTGTCCAGTGTAGAAGGCAGAAGCAGTTATCTTTTTCAGGAAGCGACATTAAAGTACAATTCGTCGTCCCTTAGCCAACGTGGAACGACATTGGATATAATCGGCGACTATTATAACCGCCAGTCTGATAACAAGTCAAACTATACTTATGCCCAGAATCCGTCCAGCATGTCGGAGGATAAGACCACGGTGAGTATGTACAAGTTTTCGGTGGATTTGACTGACCCCCGCAGCCAAAAGTTGGTTTGGAAATATGGCGCATCGTTACAATACATTACGTCAAAATATACTCCAATTGTTGGTGCGGTTGATGTCTCTGACCGATTCCAAACCAGCCAAGTGGCAACATGCACGAGCGGCCTGACTCCACTGGTATATGCATCAGTTATGGGACAGATTTGGAAAATCCAATACAGTGCAGGTGCCAATTTTCAGTTGAATAGGATTTGGTATGAGACCTTGGATGACGGCGAAACATCTACAGACACACAATGGGGCATCAACCCCACAGTGCAGTTAATGATGCCATTAGGGAGCAATGAGAAGCACGCTCTGATGCTTAACTACAAGCGGATACTTAAGAACATTCCTTATTCCGCCATTTCTTCAACCATTCGTTGGTCTGATCCATATAATTACACTGTCGGTAATCCTGATTTGAAGGCTTCTACAGGATTTATGGTCATGGCTGGCGTGTCGATGTTCCACAATCTGTTAAGCCTGGATGCAATTTGTGCAAGGGCAAGGAATATTATTCATTGGGAGACCAAGCAAAGCCCAACTGTCCCCGATGCGTTCTATACAACCCCTGTCAATCTGCCGGCTCAGAATTGGTATGGAGCAGGAGTTGAGGTGAATTGGAGTCCGGTAAAGCCGTGGACGATGAATTTGTCAGGACGCTATGAGATTTGCCCTGAAGATCTAACCTTAGGTGGCGTTTACTATGGCAAGACAAGGTTCCGCCAGTACTATCACATGTATAACACCTTCAGTTTTGATCACGGTTGGGGCGGCATGTTGAACATCAATTATGAGCCGACATACAAAAATTACGACCGCACTTATTATACCGTCTGGGATGTCAGCGGACAAATATATAAGTCCATGTGCAAAGACAAGTTACAGTTGACGCTTACTTTCAATGCTCTTGGAGATCGTCGCAAGTATGACAGGCAGGCCAATGGCCGCAAGATCACGTACGACTATACCACGCCGGTCCAAAGTGTTGGAATCTCGCTGCATTGGAATTTCTCAGGCGGCAAGAACCAAAAGTATAATGTAGTAAATAGCGGCTCACAAAACTACGAAGAAATTAAAGACATTCATTGACCAACCGATATTACAAAGACGGATCTGCTGGCCAAGACGAGCGAAACCGCCTGTAGTAACTAACGCACAGAAATAGCTTCAATACCGAGTTAAGCCGAGGGTGATGCCACATCCTCGGCTGGCTCGTATAATGCAATTGAGTGTGTGTTGAATTAATCCAACATTTTTTATATTTTGCTTCATTTTAATGGGCATTAAAACGATGCAAATCGATTAAATTAGGGAACGATGTAACTATGTTTTGACAAGAATTTTCCAGAGAGATGTCATTTTGGGGCAAAAATCATAGTTTGTGATAAA
>Ga0247611_10009071_pt1 | contig 12063 bp, 13 predicted proteins | sample 177DNAGHGhighgp2_FD_192422 | JGI IMG/M metagenome (GOLD analysis project Ga0247611, IMG submission 192422) | Sheep rumen microbial communities from Palmerston North, Manawatu-Wanganui, New Zealand - 1770 DNA GHGhigh gp2 | ecosystem: Host-associated > Mammals > Digestive system > Stomach > Rumen... | reverse complement strand
GAATTGGTAGCAAATATTCTTGTAACACCAACCTTACTGAGTGCATCAATATTTGCACGATAATTTATCATATGTGGGGGAATGCTATGATTTTTACTATGACGTGGAATGTAACATACTTGTCTGTCTTCAATATCAAGAATTGTAACCGTAGGATTATCACCATATCTGGTGGCAATGCTTTTTTGTTCTATAACATCATAGTTGTCAAGAAGTGCTTCGGCACCCGTACCTCCAATAACTCCTATCATAAGTGTTTACCCCTTAATTACACCTAATGGTTTCATCTGTGCAACAAGTTTGCTGATACCTGTGTCATTAGCGGTTTTCACAACACTGTCAACATCTTTATAGGCACCTGGAGCTTCCTCTGCAATAACACTAGGACTGTTTGCCTTAAGTACAATACCTTTCTTAGCCATAGCCTCAGACACTTCTTCTGGTGAGAATTCTTTCTTAGCCCAACTTCTACTTCTCATACGACCTGCTCCATGTGCTGTTGAACCAAAGGTTTCATCCATTGCAGTTTCAGTACCTGCAAGTACATATGAACATGTGCCCATTGTACCAGGTATTAGCACAGGTTGTCCTACATTTCTATACTCCTGTGTAATCTCTTTACGTCCTGGACCGAATGAACGGGTTGCTCCCTTACGATGGACATATACTGTACGGTTAAGTTTACCCACTTTATGTTGTTCACGTTTAATGATGTTGTGTGCTACATCATATAACACATTCATTTCCATACTATCTGCATCTTGACCCATTATTTTCTCGAAGGATTCACGAGTCCAGTGCTGTATCATTTGACGATTGGTCCATGCATAGTTAGCTCCACATGCCATAGCACTAAGATATTTCTGTGCTTCATCAGATTCTATAGGGGCACATGCAAGTTGTCTATCAGGTAAATCAAGTTTCAGTCTTTTTGCTACTTTATCCATGTCTTTAAGGTAATCAGCACATATTTGATATCCGCATCCACGTGAACCTGTATGTATTAGAATTACAACCTGATCTTTTTCCAGTCCATATGTTTTTGCAATATTTTCATCATATATATCACCTACGGTCTGAATTTCCAGGAAGTGATTTCCACTACCAAGTGAACCAAGCTGTGGTATTCCACGACGTTTAGCTTTTGTACTTACATTTTCGCAGTCTGCACCTTTCATGCAACCATTTTCTTCCAGATATTCCAGGTCCTTGTCCCATCCATATCCATTTTCTATAGCCCATGTAGCACCATTAGTGAGCACATCATCAATTTCAGATTCTTTAAGATGTTTTATACCATTGCTTCCAAGACCTGATGGTATTTTCTTAAATAATTCATCAACTAATTCTTTCATATGTGGTTTTATGTCCTCTTGGGTAAGGTTGGTTTTAATAAGTCTAACTCCACAATTAATATCAAATCCTACTCCTCCCGGACTGATTACACCATTGTTTTCTGCAAAAGCTGCTACTCCTCCAATACTGAAACCATAACCAAAATGTATGTCTGGTAGACCTATTGATCTTTTCTGTATACCTTCAAGGTGTGCAACATTTGCTACCTGTTGGAGTGTACCATCATCTATTTGCTTTACTGATTCTTCATCTAAGTAAACTCTAGCTGATACTCTCATACCCTTTTCTTTTGAGCTAGGTATATCATATACTCCATCACGTATTTTTTCTAAATCTGCTTTATTAACCATTGTTAATCACTTATAATAATATTCATTAAATTCATTTAATTATTTGAAAAAAATTTATTTATTGATAATTTATCATTATATAATTATGTGTCTTTAATAGTAATTAAATTTTGGACATTTCATCTTTCCAATGATATGATGATTATTATTATATTTAAATAGTACAAAAATTATCCATACAATTATCTTTTATAAAAGTATTAAAAAAATGAATTTATGCCAACCCCCTTAAAATAAAAAAAATATTAACAAACCAGAAAAAAATATAATTTTATCAATACTCTAAAAAAAGGAAGAAGAAATGTAGGAATTATAATATTACAAGTCAACTATAAATCGTATATGATATTTTGAATCATCTTTTTCTATTAGCATATTATGGTATGTTATTGCTTTGACTTCTGTCTTATAATTGTAGATAGTGGTATCATAAATATCTCCGGATATTGTGGCGTTTAATTTATATGTGTTTTCTTCATAGTTGATGTCTAACTGATACTCTGATGCGATGAAAAATTCACTGTCTAATAATATGAGCAATTCAGTTATCCAGTCATAAAGTAGACTCTCATTGTCATCTGCTTCCAGAGTAATGTTTCTTGTAGTTGTATGTTTTATCTTATCAATATCTGTTATAAGATTCATTGTAGCAAGAGCACTGTTTATAAATGCATCATTTAATTTTTCTGAGTATACTTCAATTCCAATGTCTGCTGTTGTTTCAAAGTATTTAAATCTTTCCTCACACATAAAATCACGTACTTATTTTTAGTTGAATCCTATTTAGGGTTTTTTCGAATCTTTAAGATTTTTCTTTATTTCATTTGCATCAAATCTTAATGTAATGATGCGGCTGTTTCCTTTAGAACCAGAACCTGTATATGTTGTGTCAATTAATCTTAAAAATTCTAGCTTATTGATGAGCCTATTGAATGTTGGGTAACTAATTTTATTTTCACGATTATAGGCCTTATGCAAATCTCCTGAGGTACTGCTCTGATTAAGTCTTGCAATAAACAATAGTAAATGTTTTTCCTTATCTGATAAAGTGTCAAGAATATAATTAAGGCTCACAGAACTGGATGATTTGAATGCTTTAAGTACATCATCCTCTTCAATGTTACGTGATGCATTAATTTCAGCATTATTACCACTAATTCTTAACAAGTCAATACCTAGACGAAGATCTCCTCGTTCATATGTGTATTCTGTGATTTTGTCAATCAATTCGTCACTAATCACGTCTGGATAAAATCCTAAGCGAGCCCTTTCTTGTAAAATCTTAAATGTTTCATCATAGGTATAGGGATTGAAATGTACTTCATTAGCATTAAATATTGAACCTACAGTTTTATCTAATGCATATCTGAATTCAACATCACTTAATACTGCAAAGATACCTGTACGTACTCCTTCAAATGATTCGTGTGCTCTTAATATTTCATAAAATACTGTGCTTATAACATTTCCCTGAAATAGATGGTTAATATCATCCAATGCAACAATAAGTGCTTTGTCACTATCGTAGAGTTCTGTCATTATCTTGGTATATATTCTTGCAAATGGTACACCTGTTTCTGGGGGTCTGTGACCAAAGATTTTATTATATATTTGGCTAAATATGTCGAATTTTGTTGAGTGTAGTTGACAATTGATATATACGCATATTATATCATCAGAACAGTCAAGTTCGGCCATTTCAAATAGCTTCTTAATAGCTGTAGTTTTACCTGTAGCAGGTGGGCCGAGAATAATGTTATTGGTAGGTTTTCCCTTAAGAAGTGCGGGTCTTAAGGATAGGGCCATTTCTTCCATCTGTGAATGTCTTAGATTAAACTCTTCAGGAATATAATCAGAGTTAAAAACACTCATATCCTTAAATATTGTTTCATCATACAATAATATGTCACTTATTTCCATCTCATTTATACTTCCTATCTATTTTATTATAGAATGCTTCCAATTGCAAATGATATAAATGCAATTATCATTCCTATCTTCATATTCTTTGATACTTTATGTAATGTATCAACATCTTGATTTTTCAATGCTTTATATCCTGAATATATGAATATAACATCAGCAATAAGTACTATGATTAAATATGTAATGGAAAATAATCCAATAAAGTACAAAATCGGACTAAGGATACATGTTATGATATTTAGTATGAATGCTAGTTTTACAGCATTAACTTTTCCATATACTATTGGGAATGTTTTTGCATTTTCCTTTTCATCTCCTTCAACATCCTCTGTATCTTTAATGATTTCTCGTGATAAAGTCATCAGAAATGCAAAGAAACCTAAAATAATACTGGTAGTTAAATTTCCTGTTATTAATCCACCAAATACAAAGGTTAATCCTGTAAGAAGACTAACTGTAATGTTACCAATTAAGCATCTTGTTTTAAAATCATATGCATAAACAATCATGATGATGCTACATATTATAACAACAGCACCGTTGGCTATGGATATTATGAAACCCAATATTGTTGCTATTAAAAAAAGAAGCAGACAATAATGTAATGCATTGGATCTTGAAATCTTACCTGAAGGAATTGGACGTTCTGGTTTGTTAATTTTATCTATTTCATAGTCACAATAATCATTAATAGTATTACCACCACCGGTTGCAATAAAAACACAGACAGCACCAATTACAATATCCAGATTATAAGTATGACTTACAATAGCCATTAATAAAACGGCAATGGATGCCATTATTGCATTAGCTGGCCGTAATATATCAAAATATGCTTTCATATGAATATTTCCTTAATCATTTTACTAATGATAAAACTTATCTATAATTAATATTTATTTATATGTAAGGTATTTAAAAAAACTTTTTCTTAATAAAATAGTATCTTCTATAAGATAGTTGGACTTCTGGAATTATTTTGATGAAAACAAACAGTATTTAAAATTAAAGTCAATACTTCATATTATCTCCATAATAATAAACATTCATGTCTAAAGAACAAAAATAATTGTTTAAATATTAAAAAGAGTAAAAAAATGATATTTGCATTAGTGTTTTTCTCATTAAGTTTTTCATGCATATCTCTAAAACATTAATGTAGTTGTTATACTTTAAATAACTATTGTTATTTTTCTATGTGTCGAATAATTTGTTAGTAGTTAGGTAATTTATGAAAATTATTTGCATTGACTTTGTATCAGTTCATGTTTTTGATATATGTATTAACATAAAGTATTTATTATACTATTAACATAGTATTAAATAACTAATTTTTAACATACTTAAAACTGTGAGCGAATGAGTATCACTCATTAAGGAGTTTTAAATTAGAATATTTTTTATTATATAAATTATATTTAATTAGAATGGTCATTTAATCAGACAACAAGCGTCTATATACTTTCTAAGAATATATGTCTATTTATTATATAAAAATATGATAAAATTATACTTTATTTAGGGAATATTTAGATTCTTGAAATGGATGGTTAAAAAACCAGATGATAATTGGAGGAAATTAAATGGCAAATTCAGTATATGTAAAATTTGAAGTACCAAAAGAAATAGCTGATAAAGTTTATGAAGCTTTAGAAGTAGCAAGAGATACAGGTAAAATAGGAAAAGGAACTAACGAAGTAACTAAAAACATTGAAAGAAACAATGTTGCTTTAGCAGTAATCGCTGAAGATATTGAACCAGCTGAAATCGTTGCACACTTACCTATTTTAGCAGAAGAAAAAGAAATTCCTTACGTATATCTTCCAACCAAAGAAGAATTAGGAGAAGCTGCTGGACTTAAAGTAGGTACCGCATCTGCAGCAATCATTGATGCTGGAGAAGGTCAAGAACTTGTTGACGAAATTGTTGAAAAAGTTGCAGAACTCAAAAACTAATCATGATTGGATCTTATTAGGAATAATATAAATGTATCTTACATTGAAGTAAATGATAATTTTACAATATTTAAAATAAAAGATATTCTATCACGCTATAAAGGGAATATTTTTACTTAATATAAAGGAAAAATGTAATTCTTTCTTTAAATTTTTTTAAATATTAAATTAAACACTTCAGTATTATATGTTTAATTTGACCAATCAATTTTTATAAGGTGATTATATGGAAGACGGTACTCCAGCAGAAGTTATTGAAGTTTTAAAAAGAACAGGAATGACTGGAGAAGTAATGCAAGTAAAATGCAGAATACTTGATGGAAGAGATAAAGGAAGAATTCTTACTAGAAACGTTATGGGCGCTATAAAAGAAGGCGACATTTTAATGTTACTAGATACAATAAGAGAAGCTAAAGAAATTAGAACTCCATAATTATGGTGTTTACTAATAAATCTTTTTTTATTGTTCAAAGATTATTCTTTATATACATAACAGGAGTTTAAAAATGAGAACATGTTCATTCTGTGGAGAAGAAATACCAGAAGGTACAGGTAAAATGTACGTTCGTAGAGATGGATCTATTTATTTCTTCTGTAGTAGTAAATGTGAAAAAAATAATAAACTTGGAAGAATACCAAGAAAAGTTAAGTGGGTTAAACAATGAGACAAAGAACATTCACAATGTTAAAACCTGATGCAGTCAAAAGAAGACTTACAGGTAAAATTCTTACAAGATTTGAAGAACGTGGATTAAAAGTAATTGCTGCAAAAACTCTTATGATTTCAGAAGATCTTGCAAAAGAACACTATGGCGAACATAGTGACAAACCATTCTTTGCTGATTTAGTATCATATATTACTTCTGGACCTGTATTTGCTATGGTCTTAGAAGGGGATGATGTAATAGCACAAGTAAGACAAATGGTTGGTGCAACAAATCCAAAAGAAGCAGCTGTAGGTACAATACGTGGAGACTTTGCAATAGACTTAGGACGTAATGTAGTACATGCTTCAGACTCTGAACAATCAGCAGAAAGAGAAATTAATTTATTCTTTGATGAATCAGAATTCTGTGATTACACATTACCTGATGAAGACATAATTTATGAAGAGCCATAAGGAATATTAATTTCTTACAAATTGCTCTTTTTGCAATTACAAAGAACTTATATAAGCAAATCAAAGTTATTACTAGTAATTCATCAAGAACCCAAAAAATTATATTTATTTTAATTTGTGCACAAAAGAAAAATAAAAAAAAATAACATCTAAAAAATTTACTAGTTTATAGTTTTGTAAGGCTTTATTCAAAGCGATATGTTCTAAGACAATTAATATGTCATTTTTTTCAGGGACAATCTTATAATGATTAATTAACAGTCACACACTATATAAAAACTTAAAAACGATAGAACTTTGAATATATTTAACCCGTTTAATAAGATATGAACACTAATTATATGCTAATTGGCATATGATTTAGATAAATATTATAATGTTTTTTAAGGAGATAGAAAAATGAAGACCAGGTCCCCAATAGTATCGGTTCTAGGTCACGTAGATCATGGAAAGACTACTCTTTTGGATAATATAAGAGGTAGTACTATTGCATCAAAAGAAGCTGGTGGAATAACCCAACATATTGGTGCAACAGAAATTCCAATGGAAGTTATCTCATCCATATGTGGTGACTATCTGAAAAAAATGAATATTCAAGAGCAACTACCAGGATTATTTTTTATTGATACTCCAGGTCATGAAGCATTCACTACACTTCGTAAACGTGGTGGATCACTTGCTGACTTGGCAATACTTATATTGGATGTTAATGAAGGATTTAAACCTCAAACATTTGAAGCATTAAGTATTCTTAAATCATCAAAAACACCGTTTGTAGTTGCTGCAAATAAGATAGATAAAGTTCCAGGATGGAATTCGACAGAAAATGCTTCATTTGCACAATCTGTTCAGAATCAGCATAAAAATGTTGTATTCGATTTAGATCAAAGAATTTATGAAATTGTAGGAGAATTACATAAACAGGGATTTGAATCAGAACGATTTGATAGAATAAGTAATTTTGCAAGTCAAATTACAATAGTACCTATCAGTGCTCAAACTGGTGAAGGAATACCTGAATTGTTGACAATGCTACTTGGATTAGCATTCCAATATCTTAGCGAACAACTTCAAATAGAAGCTGACTCTCCAGCATCTGGAACGGTGCTTGAAGTAAAAGAAGAAAAAGGTTTAGGATTGACAATAGACACAATATTATATGATGGTGTATTAAACAAGAATGATCGTATAATGTTGTTAACAAAGGATAATAAGGTCATATCTACTAAGATACGTTCATTATTAAAGCCAAAACCTTTGGAAGAAATAAGAGAATCAAAAACTATGTTTGAAGATACAGATTTGATTGTAGCAGCAGCAGGTGTAAAAATAGTAGCACCACATGTAGATGATGTAGTATCAGGTTCTCCACTTAGAGTAGCAAATGATGATAGTCTTAGAATAGAAGATGAATTATTGTCTGAAGTGGATAATATTCGTATACAAACAAACGATCTTGGTATAATTGTAAAGGCAGACACTCTCGGTTCATTGGAGGCCCTTGTAAACATCCTTTCAAAAATGGATGTTCCAATAAAATCTGCAGAAATTGGTGATGTATCACGACGTGATATAATCAATGCATCAATAATGAATGAAGAAGATGAAAAATTAGGTGTAATTATAGCATTTAATGTAAATCTCCTACCATCAGCAGAGGAAGAGTTACAAGGACAAGATATTAAGATATTCCATGATAAGGTAATATATCAATTAACTGAAGATTATCAGGAATGGCTAAATACAGCACAAGAACGTAAGAAGAAAGCAAGACTTGAAGCAATTACACGTCCTGCTAAAATAAGAATAATGCCTAAACTAGTATTTAGGAAGAGTAAGCCAGCAATCTGTGGTATTGAAGTAATGAGTGGTATCATAGAAAAAGGTGTGACTCTAATAAGAGATGATGGGCATATTGTTGGAACTGTTGATAGTATGGAAGACAAAGGAGAAAATCTTCCAAAAGTTTCCCGTGGTTCACAAGTAGCAATGGCTATAGGTGATGCAGTATTTGAGAAAGACTTTGAAGAAGGGGATGTTCTCTATGTTGACATGACCGAAAGTAACTTTCTTCAACTTAAGGATGAGTTTGAAAACAAATTCCTTGATGATGAACTAATGACCATGGATGAAATTCAACAGATAAAGCAACAAACAGAAGATCAAATGTGGGGAGTTGTCAACACAGACTGGAGTCAACTGGACACATTAGATGATGATGAATTTGAAGATTTCTATGAGTAACATTAGAAATCTTTTATTTATACTAACTTAACTTGGAATAAGCTAGTAGAAAAAAACTACTAAAAAAATAGAATTAAATAAAAAAATAAACGGAGGCATATAATGGTATACAAAGTAGTAGTATCAGATGCAGATGTAACATACCAATTAGAATTAGATGATAAAGATGCTAAAATAGTTAACGGACTTAAAATTGGCGATGAATTCAACGGTGGAGTTTTAGGCCTTAAAGGATACAAACTAAAAATCACTGGTGGAAGTGACAAAAACGGTTTCCCAATGAAACCTGATGTAGATGGTACACGCCGTTTCAAAAGTTTAGTAAATGGTGGAATAGGATTTAAACCAAAAACAGCTGGACTAAGAAGAAGAAAAACTGTACGTGGAAACACAATTGCTGATGATATCTCACAAATTAATGTAAAAGTTTCAGAAAGAGGAGAAAAAACACTAACTGAAATTTTCGCAGAACCTGAAGAAGAAGAACAAGAAGAATAGATTACTTTATTTTTCAAAAATTAAATAATCTATCATGGAGGTGTAACTAAAATGAAAGTACAATCCGAAGTAAACATTGGATTAGTAGGTCATGTGGATCATGGTAAAACCACATTAACAAAGGCTTTATCAGGAATATGGACAGACACTCATAGTGAAGAAGCAAAAAGAGGTATATCTATTAGGTTAGGTTATGCTGATATAACATTTAGAATGTGTCCTGAATGTGAAGCACCTCAATGTTACACTACAACTGAAACTTGTGAACACTGCGGTTCTAAAACAGAGGTACTTAGAAAAGTATCATTTGTAGACAGTCCAGGTCACGAAACCTTAATGGCAACAATGTTATCTGGAGCTGCTATAATGGACGGTGCAATATTAGTTATTGGAGCTAATGAACCATGTCCACAGCCACAAACCAAGGAACATTTAATGGCATTGGATGTTATTGGAGTGCAAAATGTTATAGTAGTACAAAACAAGGTTGATACAGTACCACGTGAAAGAGCAATTGAAAACTATCATGAAATCAAAGAATTTGTAAAAGGAACATGTGCTGAAGGTGTACCTATAATACCAATATCTGCTCAGCAAGGTGCAAATATTGATATATTAATTCAAACTATTCAGAAATATATAAAAACCCCTAGAAGATCTGTACGTAAAAATCCAAAATTATTCGTAGCAAGATCATTTGATATCAACAAGCCAGGAACATCACCTAAAAAGATTAAAGGTGGAATTATTGGCGGATCACTTGTTCAAGGTAAATTTAAGCTAGGTGATGAAATCGAGATAAAACCAGGAATACAAGTAAAACGTAAGGGTAAATCTGAATGGGTAAGTCTCACATCAACAATCACAGGCCTAGAAGCTGCTGATGAATTTGTTGATGATGTAGGTCCTGGAGGATTAATAGGTATAGCATTATTATTAGATCCATCACTTACAAAAGCGGATTCATTATCAGGTTCCATAGCAGGAAAACCTGGAACATTACCACCAACAATACAAGAATTTACTATGAAAACAACTCTATTAGAACGTGTTGTTGGAACTAAAAATGAAACAGATGTAGAACCAATACATTCATCAGAAAACTTAATGATAAACGTTGGAACAACTACTACAGTAGGTCTTGTCACCAGTGCAAGAAATGATGAAGTAGATGTAAAACTAAAACTTCCAGTATGTGCAGAAGACGGACAACGTGTTGCATTAAGTCGAAGAGTCGGTGCAAGATGGAGGCTAATAGGTTATGGAATCATCAAAGCATAAAGCGGTTGTAGATACAAATTTTTGATGATGATGATTCAACAAGATGTAGATGTAGTACAACAATTAACTAATCTACTACCATCATATTATGAAATAATTGTACCATCAATAATATTGGATGAACTGGATATATTAAAAAGAAAAGTTAAAGGCAAAGATAAGATTGCAGCAAATATTGCAAAACAAATTGCCATGAAAGAACCATTCAAGGTATATGATATCAAGAAGACAAAGCATGTTGATGACATACTCATAGACTTATGTACTCAAGATGATATTTTGTGTACTAATGATAAGAATCTTAGACAAAAGGCTCGTCAGAATCATATAACTGTTATATATCTAAGACAGCACAGATATTTGGAAGTTGATGGATACATAAAAAGATAATATGAAAATTATTTTCTAAGAATATATGAGATAAATGGAGGAAAATATATGAATCTTTGGAAAGATATAGAAGCAGGATCAGATGTACCTAATGAAATTACAGTTGTAGTAGAAATTCCAACAGGATCAAGAAATAAATACGAATATGATAAAGACAAAGAAGCATTTGCTTTAGATAGAGTATTATTTTCACCATTCCACTATCCGGCTGAATACGGATTCATGCCAAAATCATTATGGGACGATGGAGATCCTTTTGATGTACTAGTAATAATGGATCAACCAACATTTCCTGGATGTATCATTGACGCAAGACCAATTGGTATTATGAGAATGATAGATCAAGGAGATAGTGACGATAAATTACTTGCAGTACCTACAGAAGATCCAAGATTTGCAGATATCACAGACATATCCCAATTACCAGAACACTACTTAAAAGAAATTGAACACTTCTTTAGTCAATATAAAGCATTAGAAGGAAAAACAGTAGAGATAAATGGATGGGAAGATAATCAAGCTGCAAAAGAAGCAGTACTTCATGCAATCGAACTCTATAAAGAAAAATATGAATAATCCTTGTGGGGTATAAAAGGTGTATGAATTAACAACTATCGAAGATACTGTGAGAATACCACCACGTGACTTTGATAAACCACTTGAAGAAACAGCAGCTGAAATACTAAATAAGAAATATGTTGGTAAACTAGATAAAAAACTAGGTATATTAATCATGGTTACTAAAATACTTGATCATAATGTAGGTCAAGTGGTAATTGGTGATGGATCAGCATTTTATCATGTAAAATTTGAGGCATTATTCTTCAAACCAACATTACATGAAGTTGTAGATGGTGAAGTAATAGAAATAATAGAATTTGGAGCATTTATAAGAATCGGACCAATAGATGGTTTAGTACATGTTTCACAAATCACTGATGAC
>Ga0247611_10009070_pt1 | contig 12064 bp, 11 predicted proteins | sample 177DNAGHGhighgp2_FD_192422 | JGI IMG/M metagenome (GOLD analysis project Ga0247611, IMG submission 192422) | Sheep rumen microbial communities from Palmerston North, Manawatu-Wanganui, New Zealand - 1770 DNA GHGhigh gp2 | ecosystem: Host-associated > Mammals > Digestive system > Stomach > Rumen... | reverse complement strand
GGTCTGCCCGAGGGCATGGTCAACCGTCAGCCCTTCCCCGGCCCGGGTCTCGGCGTCCGCTGCCCCGGCGCCATCACGCGCGACCGTCTCGAGGCCGTGCGCGAGGCCGACGCCATCCTGCGCGAGGAGTTTGCCGCCGCCGGTCTCGCCGGCAAGGTGTGGCAGTACTTCACCGTCGTGCCGGACTTCAAGTCCACCGGCATCCGCGACGGCAAGCGCGTCTTCGAGTGGGCCTGCATCATCCGCGCGATCAACACGACCGACGCGATGAGCGCCACGGTCGAGGAGATCCCCTTTGCCCTGATGCAGAAGCTCGTCAGCCGCATCACGAGCGAGGTCAAGGGCGTCAACCGCGTGCTGTACGACTTTACGCCCAAGCCCTGCGCCACGATCGAATACGAATAAAGAAAAAAACAAAGCCGCCCGGAGCTGCACAGCTCCGGGCGGCTTTCTTGGCGTATATCAGATAAAAACTACATCTCAGCGATAGGTGTCCGCGGTGATGCTGTCGAGATCGACGTCCTTCGTCTCCTTGACCTTTGTCAGCAGCACCAGCAGCGACAGCGCCATGAACGGCAGACAGATCAGCAGGAACAGCACGTCCATCGGCAGGAAGTTCTGCAGCACGATGAACAGGATCTGGCCGATGAACATGCCCGCGCCGATCATCACCGAGATCGTCCCCATGACGGACGAGCGCATCCCGGAGGGCGAGGACTCGGCCGGCATCGTCAGGATGATCGTGTCGGACATGGACCACAGCCCACCGATCGAGCAGCCGTAGGCGATACCCGCGGCCACCGGCCCCCAGCCGAGACGGCAGGCCGCCACGAACAGCCCGAGGCCGACAAGCGCGAGAGAGCCCAGCAGCACGCAGACCTTTTTGCGCCCCATCCGGTCGGAGAAGAAGCCGCTCGCGATCGTGACAAGCCCGTTGAAGAAGGGATAGACGATCAGCGCGACGGCGACCAGATCCGTGGACATCGCGCCCTCGAGCACCGTGGCGTAGTAGGAGGTATAAAAGGTCGTGGCAAAGAAGAGGAAGCCCGCGATCAGGATCCAGCGGAGCTGGCGGTTGGTGAAGATGAACTTCAGCGCGCGGAACACGCCGCCCTCCTCGGCCGCGCCGGTTTTCCGGTCGGCCTCGGCGCGCGCAAGCCGCTCGGACGGGCTCAGCGAGAGAAAAGCGCGGCGCTGTTGGAGGAACACCGGCGTCTCGCGCACGAGGAAATAGGACATCAGACCGATCACGATCGCCACGACGACCGGGATCAGATACACCATGCGCCAGCTGCCCGGCACGTCCTCGCGCAGAAAGGCGCGGGAGAGCACGCCGATGAGCGACACGCTGATGAGCGCGATGCCCTTGGCAACAAAGCTGTAGGTCGCGCGCTTGGCCTTCGGCGCGGTCTCCATGATATAGAGCACCTGCATGTCGTTGGGCGTGAAAAACATCATCGCGAGCATGCCGAGGATATACTGCACGACGCTCTGGCTCGTCATGACGATCAGCATCCCTACGCCCATGCCGATCGTGTTGATCATCAGAAACAGCCGCCGGCCGTATTTGTCCGACAGCGCCTTATAGAACGGCGAGATGATCAGAAACAGGTTCGAGGCCACCTGCCACGGCGCGACCGTGTTGATCGCCCCGGTGTACTCCGGCGAATTGACGCTGCGCGACGTGATCGAAAACAGATCGAACAGCACATAGGGCTGCATCGCCGCGTTCACGTTCGAGGTGATCTCGTCGACGATGTAGATGACCGTCAGCACGATCATCACAAACAGCAGATAGTGCGCAAACTGCGGCCGTGCGGCCTCGCGGTCAAGGCGCGCAAGCTCCTTTTGCTCGCGCAGGGCGAGCTTTTCCTTTTTCTCCATTTCCGGCGCTCCTTTACGGTTTTGGCATGCGGGGAATATCGCTGGAAACATTATACAACCTTAAACGGAAAAAGCAAGAAGCCGCGCCGGGCGATCAGCCCGGCGCGGCTTGCATGAGAAGACGTTATTCTTTCCGCTCCAGCTCGCGCTGCATGCGGCGCAGCTTGCCGCCGCAGTGGATGAAGAGATAGAGATACACCGCGGTCATGATGCCGAAGAACCACAGGAGGAAGCCGCCCGCGCCGTACAGCTCGCCGTCGAGGGCGCGGAAAAGATTCGGCAGCACGCAGGCGAAGAAGATCAGCAGCAGCGGCAGCATCCGCGTCCGGACGATGTTTTTCACCATATCGAGCCTCCCCGCGTCGTCGGTGAAGAGCTCGCTCTCGCCCTCATTTTCAGCCTCGGCGGCCGGCTTGCGCCAGTAGACCCAGCCCGCACAGCGCCCGCAGTTCTCCCAGCCGAAGTCCGTGAGCATCCGGGCATAGTCCCGGTCCTCGTCGTTGTTCGGAAAGTCCAGCCGGTAGATCACGTCCTCCGGCTCGCCCTTTTCAAAGATATAGAAGCAGGGAATGATCATGCGCGCAAGATGCAGCCCCTCGCGGGCGCGCTCACGCAGCCAGACTTCCTCTTCCTTAAAATCCGCGATCGTGAAGAACGCGATCTTCGTCACTTGTTCAGCCATTCCAGTTCTCCCCTCTGCTGTTGCGATACAGCCTTTCGATCCGCCGCATTTCGCGATCCAAAACCTCTTCTCCCAGCGCCGTGATGCGGTACAGCCGCCGTTTTTCCTCCTCACGGTCAAAGACGATCAGCCCGTCCTTTTCCATCTTCGAGAGCGTGCCGTACATCGTTCCCGCGCCGATCGCGACCTCGCCGTTCGTCAGAGAGCTCACCTGCCGCGCAATGCCGTAGCCGTGCTGCGGCGTCTGCAGGCAGTAGAGGATGTAAAAGCCCGTCTCGGTCATCGGGACATAGACCCGTTCGATCCTGTTGTCCATGTATTTCACCTCGATGTATCGCAGTTCGATATAATATATATCACGGCTCGATATATTTGTCAAGCGTTTTTCGCAAAAAAATTTCAGCCGGTGTTTCCACCGGCTGAAAGGGGCGCGCCGCGCCTTATTGCCTGTACAGTTTCGGATACGCCTTTTTGTCGAGCGCGCGCAGCAGGATCGTCGCCGCGGCGGAAAGGAGCGTCACCGAGAGGATGAGCGTCCAGGTCCAGGTGGAGCCGGCGCGGTCGTAAAGCTGGCCGACGACGAGGTCGATGCCGCCCGTGATCACCGTATAGGCGACGCTCATGAGGGCGTTGATCCGCCCGCGGTGGCTTGCGGGGATGCGGGTCGAGACGTAGGGCCCCGACGAGAGCACGTCGAAGATCTCGCCCCAGGTGAAGATGAGCATCGCGAGGTAGTAGCCCGGGATGAAGCCGAGCAGCAGGAGGAAGACCAGATAGCCCGCGAAGACGAGCAGCCGGCCCATGAGCATCTTGCCGGTGTCGCGCATGCGGACGAAGAGCTTCGTGATGAACGGCGTGAAGAGCACGACCGTGACGCAGTTGAGGCTCGAGACCGTGCCGAAGATGACGGCGCCCGCGTCGCCGTGGACGGCGGCCATGTCGAGCGGCATGATGAAGTTGTACTGCCCGTAGGCGGCGGAATAGAGCGTGCCGCAGAGCAGATAGAGGATGATCAGCGGGTTTTCCTTCAGGATCGCGAAGACGCTCGCGCCGTCCTTCTTTTCCTGATACGACGCCTCCTCGCCGCTGTCCTCGACGGGCGTGACGTCCTTGATGAGCACGGCGATGAGTACCGTCGAGACCGCGATGGAGGTGCCGCTGATGAGGAAGCTCAGCCACAGGTAGTCCTTGAAGAGCAGCCCCGCGATGGTCGGCGAGAGGACAAGGCCCAGGTTGCCGCCGAGATATTCGAGCGAATAGGCGCGCTCGCGGTCCTTCGTCGTGGACAGATCGGCGAAGAGCGCGTCGTACGAGGGGTATTCCATGCTCTGAAAGATGCCGCCGATGACGAAGAGGAGGATCGTGCCCATCCCCAGCGGGATCGCGGCGCTGATGTAGAAGCAGACGATGCTGACGCAGTCGCAGACCACGATCATCCACTTTTTGTTGACGCGGTCGGCCAGCTTTCCGCCGAGGATGCTGGCGGGCAGCATGATGATGCTCGAGCCGACGAAGTAATAGGAGATCTGCGCCGCCGTCAGGCCGATCTTCTGGCTGAGGATCATGGTCATGACGGGCCAGATCATGCTGCCGAGATTCGTGACCATCCTGCCGAAGGCGAGGATATAGATCTCGCGGCGCAGGCCGCGGTATTGATTGAAAACAGTCATGTTGACGGAAATCTCCTTTCTTCCCTGTTTGTGTGCGGAGACCTCGGGAAGCGGAAAAAGAAAACCGCGGCGCAAGGCCGCGGCTCGTAAACGGACAAACAAAAACCGCGGCGTATCCGCCGCGGTCCGATCATCAGAGAAAGCCCCTTCTCTGGGCTTACAGGGCGCGGACCGAGGTCATCAAACGATATTCAGCTGCAGCAAACCATTTCCGATTCATTCGGGATGACCTCCTTTCCTTTTCTTTCGCAAATCGAAACATATCAGATAACGCCGGGAAAGTCAAGCGTCAGTTTCCGTTCAGGTCCCTGTGATACCAGTTCATGAAGTAGCTCTCGCCGTTTCGCTCGTCGACGCGCTCCTCGCTGCGGTCGAAGAAAAAGCCGCAGCTCTCGGCAAGCGCGCGGGAGGCCGTGTTCTGTTCGCGCGCGGCATAAATAAAGCGCACGGCGCGCGCCTCGTCGCGGCAGAAGGCGCACAGCGCCTCCAGGATTTCGCGGCCGTAGCCGCGGCGCCAGTAGTCCGGCCCTAGGGCGATGCCCGTCTCGCCCCAGACGCCTTCGCGCAGCGGCTCGACCCCGGCCCAGCCGATGACCTGGCCGCTTGCCTTTTCTTCGACGCAATATTTCCAGGGATGGGTCTTTTCCCATTCGATCGTGCGCGCCATGCGCGCGCGGGCCTCGTCGGCGCTCTCCGTCACGCTCCAGAGCATGTAACGCGCCGCCTCGGGGCGGGACCACACGTTGCGCCAAAGACTTTCCCAGTCGGAGAGCACGCCCTTGCGCAGCAGCAGCCGCGGCGTTTCCAGCCTCTCTTTGCACGGCGTTTCGTTCATGTGGCACCTCCCGATCGCAAGTGACATTACCATACCAAAGAGCGGGGCACATTTCAAGAGCGCGCGCTCAAAAACTTTCGTCCGGCGGCTTGTATGCGGCGGGGGCTTTGTGATAGAATATCCTTATCAATTGTCCGCGCGCGGCGACAGGCGCCGCGGCGGGAAAAACGGAACAGCAAAGCGAAGGGGAGGATAACATGAACGAAACATTTCTGACCGGCTTTGAGCGGATCATAGAACGGGCGAAGAAGGTCGAGAAGCCGATGCGCGTGGCCATTGCGGCGGCGGACGCCGAAAACATCGTGCGCGGCGCGTTCCAGGCACAGGACGCCGGCTTTGTCGAGCCGATCCTGATCGGCAACGAGCACAAGATCCGCGCGGTGCTGGAGAACATCGGCCAGGCGGACCGCGACGTACAGATCATCGACGCCTCGGGCGGCGACAGCTCGGTCCAGTTCGCCATCGAGATGATCAACTCCGGCGATGCCGACTGCCTGATGCGCGGCAACTCGAGCACGCGCGACTTTCTGATGCCGGTCCTCAACAAGTCGAACCACCTGATCGTGCCCGACACGCTCGTCACGCACATCAACTTCCTCAAGATCCCGGGGCTGGAGCGCATGGTCGCGATCTCGGACGTGACGCTGCTGATAAACCCGCCCATGGAGGCGCGCAAACAGGTCGTGAAGAACATGGTCAAGGCGCTCAACGCCTTCGACGTGGAAAAGCCGAACATCGCGCTGCTCGCGCTGGTGGAAAAGCCGAGCTATCACATGCGCGACACCGTCGAGGACCAGACGATGGTCCGCGAGAACGAGAAGCGCCCCTTCGCCGACTGCAACCTCGTCGGCCCGATCGCCTATGACCTGATCGTCAGCAAGGAGGCCGCGCGGCTCAAGGGCTATGACTGCCCGTACTGCGGCGAGTTCGACGGCATCGTCGTGCCCAACCTCGCCACCGGCAACGTGATGGTCAAGGTCCTGCAGCAGAGCGCCGGCGCCGACGGCTTCGGCGTGCTCGTCGGGGCGAAGATCCCGATCGCGATCACCTCCCGCGCCGACAAGCCGGAGCAGGCATTCTATTCGCTGGCCGCCTGCGCCGCGATGTGGAGCGCCCCCGCCTATAAAAAATTCTTCGACTGACGCTATATACGCAAAACAGCCCGGAACCAATACGGTTCCGGGCTGTTTTAATGCGGGAAAAGGATCAGTCCCGTCTCCGCGAGCGCGAGGCGAGCACGCGCAGCAGCAGGTTGATGATGTCGAGATACAGCGCGCAGGCCGAGTCGATCGCGTTGTCGGCGGTCTTCGGCCGCATCTGGGCGCGCGCCCAGTCATAGCCGATATAGCCGCAGAAGATCAGCGCAACGAGCGCGTTCATGATCTGCAGACCGCCGCCGAGGAAATAGGTCACGACCTCGGCCGCAAGCGCGACGAGCAGCGAGCCGAGCAGGCACGGCCCCATGCGGGAGAAAAGCTGCGGCTTCCAGTTTGACAGCAGCAGCATCCCGGCCGCGACGGCGGCGGTGATCTGAAAGGTCTCGCGCACGGCGTCGGCGCCCTCCTCGGCCACGAGCGCCGAGAGCACCAGCCCCAGCGGCAGCACGACGAGGTTATACCCGACAAAGCTCCAGATCGGCTTGTGGGAGAACGTGTTGAGCAGCACGCCCGCGAGCGCCAGCACGACATAGGGGATCAGGATCATCGAAAAGTCGATCCGCGTGATGACGCGCGAAAAGGCGATGCAGAATATAACGTTCATCAAAAAGCCCCACAGCAGCGTCCCGCCGAGGATCAGGTTATATTGCTCCTCCGGGACGGCAAAGTCCTTTGTCAGACTGGGCTTTTCAGACAGGTCGTTGGGAAGCACGTCGGCCGCGCCGCTCGCAAAAGCCGTGCTCGAGAGCACCTGGGCGGCCTTCATCGCGGCGGCCGCGTCGGCGGCCTGCTGCGCCGCGACGGGCGCGCCGCAATTGGAGCAGAACTTTTCGCCCCGACGGATCTCGGAGCCGCAGTGTTGACAGTACATGGTTTTACTCCTCTCTTACGCGGATGAGCAGCAGCCGCCCCTCGCCCGCGCGGATCTCCGCCGTCTGCCCCGGCAGCGGCTCGTTGCTGACGCCGAGCGAGCTGTCACAGGGGAGCGCGGCGTCGTGCAGCGGATACTTCGCGCCCGTGACGGTCACCGCCCTTGCCGAGCCGTCGAGGTTGAAGAGCGAAAAATAGGGATAGCGGTCGGACACGCGCGCGCCCTTTTGCGAGACGATCTCCATCTCGGCATAATCGTCGACGAGCAGCGCGCTCGCCCCGGCTCCGTCGAGCATCAGCAGCAGCGCGAGGTTGCCCAGCGTGTGGTCGAGCCGCGCGCCGGATGCGCCGAGGAGCAGAAAATCGCGATAGCCGCGGCGCAGCGCCTCTTTTGCGGCGTAATAGCTGTCGGTGTCGTCCTTTTCGTGCGGCAGCACGATCGTCTCGGCCGCGGCGTGCGGGTTTTCGTGCGAATCGAAATCCCCCACGATCAGATCGGCCCCGCGTCCGAGCGCGGCGATGTGCCGCAGCCCGCCGTCACAGTAGATCATCGTGTCGTCCGCGCGCAGATAAGAGCGGATGCTCCCGATCCGCCCGATCGGCGCGCCGCCCACGATCACAGCGCGTTTCATGCGGTGCCTCCTTTTTCGATCAGCAAAGCGCCTCGACCGCGGCCTTGAGCGCCGCGGCGCGGGAGGTGTCCTCCCATTTCACGCCCAGATCCTCGCGCCCCATGTGGCCGTAGGCGGCCAGCGACTGATAGATCGGGCGGCGCAGATCGAGATCGCGGATGATCGCCGTCGGGCGCAGATCGAACACCTGCTGTACGGCCTTCGCGAGGATCGCGTCGTCCACGCAGGAGGTGCCGAAGGTCTCGACAAGGACGCTCACGGGCTTCGCCACGCCGATGGCGTAGGCGAGCTGGACCTGGCAGCGGTCGGCCAGACCCGCGGCGACCACGGTCTTGGCGACCCAGCGCGCGGCATAGGCGGCGCTGCGGTCGACCTTGGTCGGATCCTTGCCGGAGAAGGCACCGCCGCCGTGCGGGGCGCTGCCGCCGTAGGTGTCGACGATGATCTTGCGCCCGGTCAGCCCGGAGTCGCCCTGCGGGCCGCCGATGACGAAGCGGCCGGTGGGGTTGACGTAGATCTTTGTCTCGTCGTCCAGAAGCTCGGCGGGGATGACGTCGCGGATGACATAGCGGATCATGTCGCGGCGGATCATGTCCGTCGTGGCCTCGGGCGCGTGCTGGGTCGAGAGGACGACCGTGTCCACGCGCACCGGGCGGCGCTGCTCGTCGTATTCAACGGTGACCTGGGTCTTGCCGTCGGGGCGCAGATAGTCGAGAAGACCGCTCTTGCGCACCTCGGTGAGCCGGCGCGCCATCTTGTGCGCCAGCGAGATCGGCAGGGGCATCAGCTCCTCCGTCTCGCGGCAGGCATAACCGAACATCATGCCCTGGTCGCCGGCGCCGTTCTGCAGCTCGGCGTCCTCGTCCGCCTTGCTCTCGAGCGAGCGGTCCACGCCCAGCGCGATGTCGCCGGACTGCTCGTCGATGTTCGTGATGATGCCGCAGGTGTCGCAGTCAAAGCCGTATTTCGCGCGGTCATAGCCGATCGAGCGGATGACCTCGCGCGCGATCTTCGGGATGTCGACATAGCAGCTCGTCGAGATCTCGCCCATGATGTGGACAAGACCGGTGGAGACGGTCGTCTCGCAGGCGACGCGTCCGTCGGGGTCCTGCTCCAGGATCGCGTCGAGCACGGCGTCGGAGATCTGGTCGCAGATCTTGTCGGGATGCCCCTCGGTGACGGATTCGGAAGTGAAAAGATGATGACTCAAAGTTAATTTCTCCTTTAACGTGAGATTGTTTTTCAAAAAACAGGGAGACGGGGATGGGGTCGCCGAAGGCGATCCCGTCACCGGTTCCCTTAAATAAACGGATTCCAGAAGCGGGTGCCGTTGTGAATGTTCAGGAAGATCGCCGCCGCGAGCAGCAGCGCGCACAGCCCCATCGCGACAAAGTCGGCCGGACGGAAGGGACGCGCCATGTACCAGCTGCGGCGCTTGTGCTTGCCGAAGCCGCGCAGCTCCATCGCGTTCGAGATGGTCTCGATGCGGTCGACGCTTGAGAGGATCAGCGGGATCAGAATCGCCGAGGCGGCCTTGAGCCGGCGGAAGAGGCTCTCCTTTTTGCTCATTTCGATGCCGCGCGCCTGCTGCGCCTGGGAGATCTCGTGATACTCCTGCTGGATGTCGGGGATATAGCGCAGCGCCAGCGCCACGGAATAGGCCACGGTGTACTTCACGCCGATCCGGTTGAGCGAGGCGGCAAATTCGCTCGGCTGCGTCGTGCAGATGAAGATCATCACGACCGGCAGCATCGCGAGATATTTCAATATGAGATTGAGATGATAGAAAAGCTGCTCCTTCGTCACGATCCAGCGGCCGCCGAGGGAAAAGAGGACATGGCGCGTGCCGTACAGCCCCACGCCGTGCTCGGGGGAGAAGACGAAAACAAGGACGTTGTTGAGGACCATGAAAACGGTCACAAAACCAAGCAGAAAGCTGATGTCCGAGATGCGCAGCTTCGAGGCGGCGAACACGGCTACGCCCGCAGCGGCGAGCACGGCGAGCAGCCGCGTGTCATAGGTCGTCATGGCCGCAAAGCTCCACAGCAGCAGACAGCAGAGCTTCGTCGCGCCGGTGAGAGCGTGGACGGGCGAGGAGCGCTCGACATAGTTGAAGATCGGCTTCATTTGCGCGCCACCTCCCGTTCATAGTCGATGAAGCGCGAGACGAAGGCGCGCCCGTCCTCGATGCCGCAGCGCTGCGCGAGGGCATAGAGCGAGGTCTCCTTCAAGCTGGCGCGGCGGATGATCTCGCCGTCGGTCAGGATCTCGGCGCATGGCGCGTCGGCGATGAGCTGCCCGTCGGAAAAGACGATCGCGCGCCGGGCGTACTCGAGCATCAGGTGCATGTCGTGCGTGACCATCAGCACGGTGATCCCGCGGCGGTTGAGATCGAGGAGGAATTCCATGATCTCGGTATAGTGGCGGTAATCCTGGCCGGCCGTCGGCTCGTCAAGGAGGATGACCTTCGGCTGCAGCACCAAAATCGCGGCGATCGTCACGCGCTTTTTCTGCCCGAAGCTCAGCGCCGAGACCGGCCAGTTGCGGAACGGCCAAAGACCGCAGACCTTCAGCGCCTCCTCCACGCGCGGGCGGATCTCGTCCTCGGGGACCTTGCGCGTGCGCAGCCCGAGCGCCACCTCGTCATAGATCATCGTCTGGGAGATCATCTGGTTGGGGTCCTGCATCACATAGCCGATGCTCTCGGCGCGCTCCTTGATCGAGAGCACGGCCATATCCGCGCCGGAGAAGAGGAGCGTGCCCTCCTGCTGGGTCTCAAAGCCGCAGAGCAGCTTGCAGAAGGTCGTCTTGCCCGCGCCGTTCGTGCCGACGATGGCCGAGATCTCGCCTTCGCGCACGGCGAGCGAGAGATCATGCAGCGCCTCGTGCCCGTTCCGGTAAGAGAAGCGGATGTTCTTCGCCTCAAGCTGCACCGGCGTCTCCTCCCGCTTCGGGGCGGGCGGCACGCGGCGGAACCAGTCGCGCACGGCGGCCTTGTCCTTCTCAGAGAGCGCGATCTGCCCGATGCTGTCGGGATGCATGTCCGCCGTGATCGCGACCCCGGCGTATTTCAGCGCCGTGATGTACAGCGGCTCGCGTATGCCGCTTTCGGAAAGCAGCGTCGAGGCGAGCAGCTCGTCCGGCGACACGTCGGCGAGGATGCGCCCCTCGCCCATCAGCACCACGCGGTCGATGTGGCGGTGCAGCACGTCCTCGAGCCGGTGCTCGATGATGATGACGGCCGCGCCGGTCTGCCGCCCGATCTCGTCGATCAGCTCGACGGCAGCCTTGCCTGTCGCCGGGTCGAGGTTCGCCAGCGGCTCGTCAAAGAGCAGCACGTCCACGTCGTCCACGAGGATCCCCGCAAGCGACACGCGCTGCTTCTGCCCGCCTGACAGCTCGCCCGGCGCGTGGGAAAGACGGCCCTCCACGCCGACGAGCGCGGCGGTCTTCGCCACGCGGTCGTGCAGCTCCGGCTCGCCCACACAGTCGTTTTCCAGCGCGAAGGCGATGTCCTCGGCCACGGTCAGCCCGACAAACTGGGCGCTCGTGTCCTGCAGCACCGTGCCGACCGTGCGGGAGATCGCAAAGATCCCCAGCTCGCGGCTCTCGCGGCCGTCGATCCTGAGACTGCCGCCGCACGCCCCGTCGTAGGAGAAGGGGATGAGGCCGTTGATGCAGTGGGCCAGCGTCGACTTGCCGCAGCCGGACGGCCCGCAGATCAGGATCTTTTCGCCCTTGCGGATCGAAAGCGTGATGTCGCGGAGCGTGGGCTCGGCCTGGGCGTCGTACTGAAAGGAGAAATGATCAAATTGTATGATCGGATCGTTCATGCAGAAACTGTTCCTTCGGTCTCAAAGCGGGCAGACGCCTTGCGCGCCTGCCCGCCGATGGTTCCGGGTTCTTACTGTTCCTCTTTGAGGCTGCCCTTCTTGGGCTTGGTCGCGGCGTACGCGATGCACAGCAGCGTGCCGATGATCGCGGTGGTCACGATGTTGGAGATGCCGCCGACGAGGCACTGGGCAAAGACCTTGTTGGCCGGCTCGGAGTAGATCACGACGTCAAGACCCGGCGCGACAAGACCCCATGCGATCAGGTGAGCGAGCAGCTGGGAGAGATTGAAGCGGAGGATGTCGCCGCCGTTGAACTTGCCCTCGTTCAGACCCTTGTTGATGCCGATGCCCTTGGCCATCAGGCCGAAGATGAGACCGAACACGCCGGAGGCGATGACCCAGCTCCACCAGATGCCCCAGCCGTAGCTGAAGTCAATGAGCGCATGGCCGATCAGGCCGATCAGCACACCCGCCACGGGGCCGAACAGGGCGGCCATAAAG
>Ga0247611_10009069_pt1 | contig 12065 bp, 1 predicted proteins | sample 177DNAGHGhighgp2_FD_192422 | JGI IMG/M metagenome (GOLD analysis project Ga0247611, IMG submission 192422) | Sheep rumen microbial communities from Palmerston North, Manawatu-Wanganui, New Zealand - 1770 DNA GHGhigh gp2 | ecosystem: Host-associated > Mammals > Digestive system > Stomach > Rumen ... | reverse complement strand
TATTAAAGAATTTATGGGGATTGGGGATTGGGGATTGGGGATTGGGGATTGGGCCCAATCCCCAATCCCCAACCCCCAATCCCCAATCCCCAATCCCCAATCCCCAATCCCCATCTTCATTAATAAAATATTTATTCATATAATAAAGAAAATACTATATTATATTATAATATAATTTAATATATTTATAATTTGGAATAAAAGCTATTCATTATTTATTATGGGCTTAACATTTTATAACTCATTAATCTGTTCATATAATCCAACAGAATCACTAAAACATTATTTTTTCTGCAGATAAATAATATTGCAATAAATAATTCACAAAGGAAACTTAATAATAAATCAAAAACAACACCTACAATTAAGCTAACAAACATCGTTTTTCCTTGGGGTGGATAGACTGCGAATAGGCCAAATACAAAAATATATGAAAGAACAGTCATAACAAAGAAAAGAATAGTTTCAAATATTATCATATATTTAATTTTTTTCAAAATAATGAAATAATGTTTATCAAATGATTTTTTACTAGTTTTGAATTCATATAATAAATGCCTAACTCTCCCATTGTCCAAATTATAAAAATATCTTGTTATATAAAAATAGGCATTTACTGCTATAACAGGTACTAAGCATCTCCAGATAAAATCTCCCTTTTTATTTTGGATATATTCTTTATATTCCGACTCATCTTCTAAACAAATAAAAATAAAAGTATTGACAAATAACAAAATGATTAAATACAAAGGGAAACATAAAGCCTTGACAGAGGCAGAATAAGTATAATTTCCTTTAAAAGTATTTATAAATATGAGTCTATTTTTTAAATTAGTACAGAAGAATTCACCACAATTAACCTTCATTTTACTTAAAATTCTTATTCTTAAATTTTCGTTTGATATTTGCAAGCTATGAACTAACTGTTGAACTTTTACTTTATTTTTTTTATTATATTCATTCACTTCTTTTACTTCCTCTTCATTTTCTTCAAAGCTTATTTTATCATTTTCATTAATAAAATTATTTTTACCTTTTCCATCCAATTTTTTCTTGTTTTTGTCTCTTAATCTTCTACTTTTGAGTTCTTCTTCAGATGATATAGGCTCTATAGTTTCTTTTTTGTTCTTACTTTTATCTTCAAAAGTGTCATTCACTTTTTCTTCTTCCATATCATCTATATCTTCATTATATCCACCTTCGTGTATCTCTTTATAGTACTGTTGATATAATCTTTTATTTTTCACGTCACCATAGTTCATTAAGTTGTTTTCATTCAAATATGCATTTTTTCTGCGATTTTCTCCATTTTCATCATTTTCTTTTAATTTTAAAAGGTCTTTTTTATATTTTTCTTTTAATTTTTGTTCAATTTTGTCCTTTTTAAGTTTCAAATTGTTATTATATATTTTATTCATGTTTTCCTTGTTAACAAAGAAATCGCCTTCTACGTTTCCATATGGATAGACATAGTCGACCAAAAAGTCCTCTATTAATAAATAATTTTTATTTCCTAATTTTTTTTTTCTTACACAAAGACATAGTTTAACTATTCCAAAATTAATAAAATATAATGCTATTATAATTATTATTGCATAAAAGCCATAATTTCCTTTTAAGTTCTGAGAATTAAAATATAGTTTAACATGCTTCAAAAAATAAAATCTGCCTAAAATTTTATCTGGTTTTGGATTATATTCATATGTTAATAAAAATTCACTTAAATGCGATGAGGAGCATTTAAAATATGAATTGTCTTCCAAATTTTTAAATTCCACGTTTTCAGATATTAATTCTCTTTTTCTTTCATCCATACTTTTAAAAATCAACAAATATTCAAAATAATATTTTTCCATTCTTTCTTCTAAAGTCATGAAAGAGACAGTACCATCATCTAAAATATAATGTGGCTCAGTAAATATCCTATGATCTGATTTAAACATATTTCCTTCTTTAAAATGAATTCTATTATTATTAATAATATCAGTTAAAACAGGATTAGTTAAAGTCAAATAAAAAGTAACATTTTTCTTATCTTTGCATTCACTTAGATGAATTTCTTGAATACTATCGGAGTATAATTTAACTTCAATATAATTAGAGGTATAATTCCTATTAAGTGTATTATGATGATAATAAGGACTATATATCCACGTGATATACTGCACATTTAAATTATGACTTCCATCTAAAGATTTAGCAGTTCCTATACATTCATCAAACTGAAAATATGGTTCATAATTCCCAATTTTAAGCGATTTCATCATCGAATCAATATTTTGGTTTCCATTTTTTTCAATTTTGAACAAATCTACATGGATATTTTCACTATGGTATTGCCATAGGCCATTTTCAGTATTACTAAAGCATAAAGCTGTCAAATATTCCAATTGCCTTTTTATTAAGACAATATTGGTATCGATTTCTTCTTCTTGTCCATAGCTCAAATCTGCATCTCTTTTAGTTCCTTTATTATTACTCATCAGCCCAGCCTTATATGTGTTGGTCAATAAAATCAAGGTAGAAAATATATTATCTACTAATTTAATGTATTCTAAATCGCAATGGTTGATCTTGAAAATAACGTCCTTGTGAAGCCAGCTAGTGACCTCAGTTATAAATGAAGTGTCTTTTGTGAATAATTGATTGCCTTCAATTAGGTTGTTTAATGAAGTTAAAAATTCATATTCTTCACCTGTTCCTTGATTTAAAATTGGATAAACATATGTCTTATAAGTTTTTGTTGCCTTGTTAAAATATATTTCATACATATTTTCCAAAGTGGTATAATCTTCGGATTTTAAATGGCAATACTTCCCAACAGAATCCCCCATACAATAACATGCCATTGTTGTATGGACTATTTGAATCATCCCTTTTTGGGAACAGTAGTTGTCAGATATAACTGGGTCTTGGACTTTTATTTCACCATCTGCACCTACTGTAATCTTTGAGGAAATATCATTTGTAGCTGTTTCAACTATGTCAGTCACTGCCATATCATATATAATATCTATTTTGGAGCCAAGCTCTGTTATAGTATATACGGTATCATCTAAAATTAATTTGTTGATTAAATCATCTTGATCAAGAGCTAAGCATTCATATATTCCTTCTGGATTTTTTTTATATTCATATCCTTCTTCACATAAAATAAGCTCTGAGTAATCAGGAGATATGTATGAATAGGGATAATTTGTAATTTTTTTTGTTAAAGGATATGAAGTTTCTGTGACTGAATCATATAAATTATCTCTATGGGAATTTTCATTACTAAAATATCCTTTGAAATAATGAATTAAAGCTGGATATAAACTTATATCTAAATTCAAATGAGAATTATCTGCAAGAATAGTGGTTCTTGCATTATATATCCTTAATTCTCTCAATAAGAATACCCCATATGGGTCATTTGCATTATCTTTAATAGTTAAAGTTGTTGTAGTGTCTGCTCCTGAATATAAACTCATAGTGCTAATATCCATAGAGCTTCTTCTGCTACTAACTTTTTTTTTATCTTTATCAACTTGACATCTGTAAAAAATCCAAGTTCGAATTTTATCAGCTCTATCAGTTATGAATTTGTCTGTGCTATCTGAATAAGGGTAACAATCTATTTTTAAAATATCTTTCTGATATAAACTAAAATTTATTTTAATAAAATGATTCCATGTTATTGAAGCCCCTTGAAAATTGGAATTATCTATATAGCTTTCAACATAACACCAAAATTCTATCGAATATCCACTTTCGGTTCCAACCCCTATATTATTTATATCAATATCATTATACTCATTTACATTCAATGAATCTACTTTTTCACAATAAAATTTTTGCTTTTCTTCATTAAAATCATATCTTAACCAATATGTTGAGCCATCATTGACACAAGTACAGTTTTTAGGTGTATTATATGTGCAGTAATTAATGTCACAATAGGAATCGCAAGTTTTACACTCTATATTACTATTCACAGCATCTACTATTTTAAACTCGCTAGCATCGCAAACCAAACTAGGGTCATCATATGGATTGTTATCTCCTACACATAAAATATCAGATTGAGATCCTATATTAATATTAGTAGTATCACCACAGTCATTATTTGTTGCTGATGATGCTTCAAATGCAAATCTTTTTATTAATAAAGGTTGACCATAGGTAGAACTAGAAATATCTTGGCCTATACCATATGCTCCTATGAAAAACTTTTTATAAATTCTTAAATCGTGAAATATAGCACTCATTTTATTATTTATGGAAATTTTGTCAAATTTTATCATTTTTTTATGAATTTCACCTATTTCCATTGATGGTTCAATTATATTTTCATCAATCATAAATTGTATCATATTTGGGAATTTAAGTTGATAGTCTGAAATATATATAGATATAGAAAACAAAGACCATTTTCCTATGAATGACCGACTTTTATCATAAGAGTAAATATTTTTCTCAGAAGGGGTTGCAGTAGAATCATCTAAGATATTAATTGAAAATGTTTGTTTTTCAATATCCCATCCTAAATAATTTTTATCTTGATAAAAATATAAAATGGGCACTATGCCTGTTCTTTGTTCAATACTTCCTAAAAATTTCATATAAAATGTTATAGTGATTTCCTTAAAAGAAGTCAAGTCTTGATTTAATTCAATCTTGTCATATAAATCTTTATTTGCTGTAGGAATTTTGAAATAGAACCCAGTCACAGGTGTGCATTTTGTGCCTGATAATAAAAAGGAAGGCTTACATGAAATGCAATCTTCATCAGAACCACTAAAACACTGATAACAATTTCCGTTGCATTGACTAACATCAAAACTTGTATCAGTTCTACTAAAACATGGAGTATTTACTTTGTCTGTATAAGAAGAAACATCAATACTATTAATATATTTATCAGGCGAAGTTATATCAAAATCAGTGACCCAGTTTATTTGTTGGGAATTATCATAAGTTAATTTTGTATTATAATTTGAAATGAAATCAATGTCCTTTCCCATAAAAGTAACTAAAGATTTAACAAGTCCTGGCTTTATAGTATCTATAGTAAATGGGTGATATGTTATTATATTCATTGTTATTTCATTATTTAAAGGTGAGCCAAAGGTATTTATAGAGGAAATATCAGTCGAATTTCTATTCCAAACTTTGATATCTTTGTAATAGACATCATCCCAATAAGGAGTAAACACTTTATAAGTAGCAGCATTTAGGCCTAAACTACATATAGAATATTTATCATTCATTTCATGACAAAAAGCAATTTGCGCCAAAGCATAACTATTCATATTATTAATCTTCAAAGATAATACCGGATTATTATAATCATTATTCCAATATATATTTATATACTTAAAAGTATCAGCTGCGGTTTTACCATCAACTTGGTAATTTTCTATCACTACATGATTCCATTTATATTTGATAGCGGCAACATCTATGACATCATGATAGTCTAATAGAATATATCCATTATTATATTGAATTTTGCCTTTGTACCTAGTTAAAAAGTGGGGATATGCTATAAAAATATTATATCTTGTGTTGTCATCAGGGATATTGAATCTATAATCTTCAGATAAATCGAATAAGAACCAGAAATCAACATAATAATTAACAATTGGGATTGGTAATTTATTATAACTTGCAATTAAATTACTGAATTTATATTTTGAATTAAAATATAAACCACTTGTTGCTACCTTTGCATTAGGAACACAATTATAATTGACTAAAGTATATCCATCTTCACACTCAAACTTTGCTTCATAAACGCCTTGTTTTAAATCATCATTTTTATAGGGGTAACTCTGATAATGCTTATCTGAGGCTTTGATATAGCACATGCCATACCCATCTCTCCCATCAGGGGGCCTTGTATATCCAACCGGACAATCTTTATTGCATTCGAGATTATCAACATCCAGATATTTCCCTTTTGAACACCAAAAATATTTTAGAGTATCAATACAAAATATTTTTTCTTGGTCACAATTATTTGGTTGCATGATTGATCTACATGAATTTGTAATTTCATCAAATACTTGGCCATAATTGCATAGTTTGAAAGGGTCATATAGAGGATATGTTTTATAACTTTTAGAATCGATATCAGCAAGGAAATGTTCTAAGCTATTTTTTTTAGGAAGAGTTTCATAATCTGTCACATAATATTTTAATTTATCTGCGATAATGTCATAATTTTCAGGAAAATTAACAGAAAAAAGTAATGGGTAATAAGGATTTTCATATGAATCTCTGAAATATTGATCCATTTTAGTATATTTAGTTTTTATTGTTTGAGGAATATAATCTCTATAAATGTTTATTGTCTGAATAATAATACGAACAAAATTATCTCTGGATAAATTCATTTTTAATTTAACTAAGTTATTCATAAACATTTTAAAAGGTTTATCATTTATATAAGAATTGAAAAATATTTCAGGGTTTATTTCTACAGGTGTTTCATCATTAATATAATATTTTAACAAATCATAACTGTAAGAGCATCTCACATAATTCCATTTACTAAATCCATTTTGATAAGTATATCCTATTTTATTTTGTGCCTCATCAAATCTTCTTTTCATATCTTCACCAAAGGCATCATCTAAATGGTCTCTATAAGCTTGGGGAAAACAATATACCTTTAAATCTGCAGCATCTACACTAAGAGCTTGTGCTGAGATAGTCATATGATCTTCATAAATAAAATTCATACCTTTAGTGAAGTCATCTGCAGATTCAACATAAAACCAAAATTCCATAGTATAGCTATTTGATCTAGATGCCGGTATATCATCAAATACTACATCTTTTTTAAATATATTAAAATTAAACATAGTGTCACATCCTTCTCCCATTTTTATAGAATAATACATTTGTCCCCCTTCATTACAATTAGGGGTATCAGGTATTGGTTCTAATAAACCATATCCATTAAAATCTGTTTTTGTTATAAATTGAACATGTGTATCAGGGTCAGGATATCCTGTATGATAGTCTTGCAAAAATCCTGAAGATGACTCAAATTTGAAGTAATTAACAACATTTCCAAAAAATGGGCCATCTCTTGAATAAGTAACAAATGCTCTATCTGAGGCACAATCATAGCAATCCCATAATCTTAATTCTTTTAAATATGTCACCCCATAATTAGTGTCTGAATTTTCGGAGATAGTTAAAGTTGTAAAATCATTGGTTAAAGCTCCACTTGGAGTAAAATCTGTTTCTTTCCTATTTTCTGCCATTAAATTTGTCATATATGCTTTATTTGTTGTCATATCTACTCCGCAAACTATATACCTCCATCTGTTTTGGTCATAATTTGCTTCAAAATATTCAAATTCCATTTTACTACTAATATCATTATTTGGTATACATATTGCTCCATATTTATTTGTATCAGAATTATAATAAACTTCTATTTTGATATGATCTTTCCATTCCATTGTTATAGATCTAAAATGATTACCTACATAACTTTGAGTTAGAAACCAAAATTCCATTTTAAATTTTTCTGTTGGGGAAGTAATATGGGGAACTGTTGCCTGCTCAAATCTGGCTAAATCTAATCCATGTGCATTTCCACATACTATATATTGATCACTTTGAGCATTACGGGGACTATATGTATAAATTAAATTATTTATTGAATTAGTTGATTTTGTATCACAAGTTGCTGATAAATAATCACAATTAGTTGCCATATTTTTGACTACTTGGACAATATTTTCACATTTAGAGGCAGACGCTGTGCAACTAGGTGGCAAGTTTACATTTGTAAATTCAACAAATTCATCATCTTTGCATTTTTGATCAATATAAGTTAAATAATCTTCTTTGCAAACTATTTTCGATACTAAAGTTGGATCAGTAATATCCTCAGGTGGCACACATATCCTATCACTTTCATCACTAGTACCAGAACTATCTATATAAAACATTTTGAAAGTTTTTATTATAATTCTATTTCTAGAGATTTCACTTGTGGGAGAAAATTTACCATTATTTAAATATTTATGTTGAGCATAACCGAAAGCATTTATAATAAATAAATCATATAAAGTAATATCTGCAAAATGAGCTATAAGATATTTTGATATTTTAAAAGTATCAAATGGGAATTTTTCAAATAAGCCATCACTATCAAATCCCAAATAAGGCAATAGCTCATTGTTAAATGTCATACTAACAAAATGTTTTCTGAAATTAATATCATTTGACCTAAAAGCAGATATAGAAATAGGCATCCAATTACCAAATTTTTCCAAAACCCCAGTATATTTAAATTGTACATTTCCACCTAATTTTAATAAAACAGTATCAGATGATATATCATAATAAATTATAAATTGTTTACTTTCAGATAAAGTTATAAGTTTAAATAAATTTTCGTTATCTTTATCATTCTCGTATTTATCAATTTGGTCTTGGGTGAAGCCATAAATTTTTATATAAAAAAATAAAGTGACAGTTGAGTACTGATCTAAATTTAAGGATTGAAAATCTAATTCCAATTCTACATCAGAATCTTCTTCTTGCTTTAGAGGATTAACATAATAATAATAACTTAAATCATCTGATGTCTGTGTGCATGTGTCACTATTTAAAGCATATCCTGGCTTACAGGAATAACAAGAGAATTTGTTAGGCCCAAAGCATTTAAGACATCCTTTATAACATTCACCTGTTTCAAATATTTGTACTCTAGTTTTTTCACTTAATAATTTTGTAGAAATAATAAATTTAGGATAATTTAAATCATTCCAATTAAAATTCCAGCCAATATTATAATTTATATCACCATCTGGATTAATAACAGGATCATCGAAAGGAAAAAAAGCATCATAATCTCTATCATCTGGATGTCTTAAATCTATTATTTTATTATAATCAAGTGAAGCCGAAGTCAAATCATACATTTGTAGTAATCCCCCTGGAATTACATAATTATATTTATCATAATCATTTATAGTATAATAATTAGTATACTTGGCATCCCAAACTTTTATTTCTTTAATAAAAACATCAAACCAAAGAGCTTTTGAAACACGACCACAACAATTATTATCTTTGTTACAAAAACAAATTTTGTCAGCTGTACTTCTACCAGAGATTGTATAAGCATCATTTAAATTATTTGATAATGACACTGTAAATGTAGTATAAATGGTATCTTTAACAAATTTTTCACTTGTATATAGTATTAAATGATTCCAACCATAATAATATATTTTTTGTCCTAATTCAAAAGTTGAAGGAGTCTCGGCTGTGTTATATACTTTTAATACATATTTTTGCTTTAAAACATCATAATAAATATGCTGATTATTGGTCATAAAAAGATATTTATCATAAAGAGGCGGTTCTTCCTGTGTTAACAAATCTGTATGAAACCACATCTCAATATAAAAGCAGTAACGCTCATCTTTTAATGGGAAATATATAGATTTAGTATTTAATGTTCCACTAAATTGTAATGCACTATCTTTTGGGGGAAATTCTTCTTCATCTAAACATTGGAAAAAAAATGAATAGTATGAATCTTTGCATTTAAAATCTTTAATATTATCTGAATGCTGAGAAGGACAAGTCTCAACTAAATCTGGGTCGCATTCATATGTGCATAAATCATGTGTGATTTTATTAATTGTTGGCGTTTCTAAATCAGTTTGGTCAATCTTTATATTAGGTAATCTCATAAATTTATGATTAATACCATCTTTTTGAATGGTGCAATCAGTTATGCATGAAGTGGTAGTTACTAATTTTTCAATAGTTTGTGTTTCACTATTTTCATCCAATGGATCAATTGGAACTTCCACATTCCTGAGTTCAGAACTATATATTAAATCATATCCATTATTGCAAATATAAGCATTATTATCTTCAAAGCAATATTTTTTATTTTCATCATCTGAGCATTCGATATCTAAATTTTGTCTATGCAAATCAGTGGTGTCAAACTCACTATTATTGAAATCCAAAAAATTAAATCTATAGAAATTTTTACTTGGAGCTAAGGTATCTCTGATTAATTTACTTTTAATCTCAGTCACAATAATTTCGTTAGGATTTTTAGTTGAAGTGTATTGACCACTGGAATCATATATATGATAATGAACAAACAATTTGGTTGGATCTACTTTGATATTGGTATAAGGAATACTAAATAATAATTGAGGATATGTCAAAATATTTCCATTATTTTTCTTAATTAAATGCATATTAAAATAATTTGGATAGTTCACATGATTAAACATATAATCACTATAAAAATTTAAATTTCTTATATAAACATCTGTATTTATATATTCAAATCCTTGCACTCTCAAATTTGTTTTTTCGTATCTTCTATAAAATTTCCTTAAATGATATTTATAAGTAGTATCTTCATCTTGATAGTACATAGGTATATATCCTAGATCTTTCTCATCTTCATTTATGAACATTTTTTTATGAGTATATGACATTCCTGCTCTGATGTAAATCCATTTAGAGGTTACCTGTTTTACATTAATAGTTAAATATTGTAATGCAGGATAATTCACTAAATAATCGTTTAAATAATCATCTGCTGTTGTATATGCTCTTTTAAATGGATAAAAGTATTCGAAAGGGGTTAAAATTAAAGTTACTGAATTATAATCACTTACTTCTTGCCTTAAAGACAATGTGAAAAAATCTTTTAATATAAAAGATGATAGAGAAGAACGAAGATCTTTATTAGTTAAATATTTTGGGTTATGAATAAACATCCAGAATTCCATTGTTACTCTATGAGATAATGGAATTGGAACATCTATATTATCAGATTCAATCTTATTTAAAGGATAAAATTCGAATGAACATTGAGTCCCTTTATGAAATTGATAATAATGCATCCATTGAGGATATTCTGCAATACTATAGCAACTTTTACAATCCATATAAGCTTTGCTAAAACAAGTTCTACATTGATAATCACATTCTATACATGTCTTAGATTCGTCACAAAAAGTTCCTGGTATGCAACCAAACAAAGAACATTCTGTATAAAAACGATTATGCTCAACATATTCACATACATAATATTTAGGAGCAGTTGAACTTGTTCCTTCCTGTATCTCACAACTTGTACCAGAAAGACACCCATGATTTGTGCAATAATTATGAGCATGTCCAGCTAAAGATAAAACATATTTAAGTAAATCAACAGATACTAAATAACTATTTATATAAATATTTTGGTCTCCAGTCAAAAAAAATAATCTTATATGCTTTTCCCAATCTAATGTAGAAGGATAATCATGCTCAATACGAAAATCTTCACTCTGTATATAATATTTAGTTTTTCCAAGTTTTATTGAATATATTGTAAAACTATTTTCTGCTATAACTGATTCATCTAATTGTGTTATTTTATTACAATTCTCTTGAAGTCCTGGTTCATAAGTAGCGCAAAATCCAAATTGAAAAGGAACTTCTTTTTCCAAAATATTTGTTAATCTAAAACTTGCTGTGATAATTGATTCTTCAGAATCTCTTCTATAATCTAAAACTACATTTAATGGATAATCACTATCACATCCATAACTGAGTAATTCTTTTAAATTAGTATCCTCTATATTTTGTAAGTCTAAATAATTATCTATTTTTGTGATAGCTTTGGAATCATTAACAAAATGTAAACCATAGTTAACTTTCCATCTACAAAATAAAAAATTTTTATAATATATTCCTTTATAATAATCTACATATCCTTTTGTAGATACTGCTGTTATTATATGATGATCTTTTTCAGTAGCGAATTCTATATCATTTCTATAGGGATTATCTAATTCCTTATAATTATCTGGTGGAATTTTTAATGATAGAATATCACAAAAATTGATAAATATGAATAAAATTGTAATTACTTTCATTAAAAACTTTATTTATATTTTAATAAATGAGCTCTTAAATATATAAAATTCAATGTTTAACAAATGTATAATATAATAAATTGGGGATTGGGGATTGGGGATTGGGGATTGGGGATTGGGGATTGGGGGTTGGGGAGTGGGGGGAATGGCCAA
>Ga0247611_10009068_pt1 | contig 12072 bp, 4 predicted proteins | sample 177DNAGHGhighgp2_FD_192422 | JGI IMG/M metagenome (GOLD analysis project Ga0247611, IMG submission 192422) | Sheep rumen microbial communities from Palmerston North, Manawatu-Wanganui, New Zealand - 1770 DNA GHGhigh gp2 | ecosystem: Host-associated > Mammals > Digestive system > Stomach > Rumen ... | reverse complement strand
CAGGTATCGTCAGAGGTGCATCGTTGCATTTTGACGGTACGGAGAACTCGTATGCCGAAACGAAAGTGCTGCGCTCTTTGTTCGAGAAGTCGTTTACCATCGATATGATGGTTCGACCCAATAACCCGGATCGATCGAACATGCTGTTTTTCTACACCGCCAATAACACCTCTTTGTCAATCTCCTTGGCGGGTAACCGTATCTACATGATGGTGAACCTGTTAGGTGTTCTTATGTCTCAACCGATCCCGGAGCCGTTGACGACCTTCACGCGCATCGTGGTAGCGTACGACCATACGACGCACAAGGCACGGTTCTATGTAGGAACGCGGGACATCACGGATCCGAATTTCTGTACGCTGAGCCCCAACTCCAAACTGCAAGGCGGTGATGCACCGCTGCTCTTCGCTCCGCGGTTTGAAGGTAACATGATGGAGGTTCGTCTCTGGACAAAGGCACTCTCTTCGGACGAGGTGGCGCTGACTCACATGCGACGGCTGACCGGATACGAGAAAGAGCTGATTGCCTATTACCCGATGAACGAAGGAGTAGGCGACGTCGTTTTCGACAAAGCTACCGGTGCAACCCTCTATACGCATGGCGCCACTTGGGATCATCAAAGCGGCATATCCCTCCATTTGGATAAGAATCAACCGGTCATGCTGGAGGGTAACCTCATGAGCCGCTCCGCCAAACAGGATGCGACGCTGATGTTCTGGTTCAAGGCGGAAGCCAGAGGGCCGCTCTTCTCTGCCGGCAGAACAGACTCCAAACACGGTCTTGAGATCCTCGTCTCCAACGGCGGACTTATGCTCATGTCGGATAGCGCATACTGGCCGTTAGCAGGCGTGTGCGACGATAATGAATGGCATCATTTTGCGATCGCTGTCAACCGCACCTATAACAACGTAGCCGTGTATATCGATGACCAACTCAAAGAGACCTTCCCCGCTACCCAATTCGGCGCTATATCAGGTGCTATGTATCTGGGCGGTAAGAATTTCGAAGGTAATATCGATGAGTTTGCCATCTTCGAGCAGGCGTTACCCAAATCGCTGCTCGAGTCGTTCGGTACCAACTCCTTGTCCGGTGATGAGATGGGGCTGGTGGCATACCTGCCGTTCAACGAGATGAAAGAGAATACCAACGGTATCTACGAGCAGATCTTCTCCATCAACGACCAGCGCGTCTATCGCACCTCCGATGGTACGGTAGTGGATAAGAAAGTACCGCTCGTCCTCGATGATATCAGTACGCTCAGTCCCGACAAATCGCATTATGCGCCGGTTCAGGATATGGGTAAACTGACCAAGATGAATTTTGATTGGTCGTTCAACAATGACGAGTTGCTCGTTAACCTCAACATGCTCGACCGAGAGATCAATAAACAAACGATCTTTATCACTGTCCGCAGCGTGGAGGACTTGAACGGTAACCCCATGATCTCTCCTGTCACCTGGACTGCTTTTGTGGATAAGAACGCCCTCAAATGGGAAGAGCGAACCATCAAGATGTACGCCATCTACGGCGAGGAGACAGACGGGGTTGAGTATATCACTCGCGTGCTTAACCACTCCGGTAAACGCCACCAGTACACCATCGAGTCCTTGCCCGATTGGCTCACTGTTAACGCTGCATATGGTTCGATCAACCCCACCGAGGAACTATACCTCATCTTCACCGCGAATACCGATATCGCTCCGGGTATCTACGAAGATATCGTTTACGTGACGGACGAGAACGGATTATCCGAACCGATGAAGGTTGAGCTAACCATAGAAGCATTGCCGCCTTACGAAGCTGTAGATGAGCATAAATATCCGCTCAATATGTCCGTTTGTGCGCAAGTCAAACTCAATGATACCGAGTACGATACCGATCCCAATGATATCGTCTATGCCTTCTATCAGAATGAGTGTGTCGGTATGGATCATGTCTCCTTCAACGAGAATACCCATAAGGCCAAAGTCTTCCTGACTGTTTACGGTGAGGATGCGATGAACCGCAAGCCGATACGCTTCCGCTTATGGAGAGCTTCTACCGGCAGGGTCTATGACTTGTCAACCAACCGCAATGTGATCTTTGCCCACGGATTCGTCTATAACTGCGGCGACACCGATCCTCTCATCCTGACCACCTTCGGCAGCGAAGTACAGATGATTGATCTGGAGCAGGGATGGAACTGGATATCCGTCAATATGGATCTCACGGCGTCCGGCGGCTTGCTGTCCACCTGCATGACAGCCAATGATTCATGGATAGAAGGCGACATCATCAAGAACCCCAATACCCGCAAGTTTGGCACCTATGACGAGACCTCGGCGGAATTTATGGGTACGCTGGATAAACTGCATTATTCGCAAATCTATATGGTCTATAGCCAGCATGAAAACCGAATGCGTATAGCCGGTGACTTGCTGCCGGAAGACTCGATGCATGTGAAGGTCAGGGGAGACGGACAATGGAGTATGCTGCCTTGCCTCTTCAACCGTACCACACCGATCTCCGAAGCGCTCGCAAGTTATTTCCAGAAAGCGCAACCGGGCGACATCATCAAGGCGCATGACCGCTTTGCCGTCTTCTCCGAGGATAAGAGATGGGAAGGAAACCTCATTGCTCTCCGGCCGGGAGAAGGATACCTCTTCCGACGTCTGGGATTGGGCTCGGTTGTAATACCGTTCTACCACCAGACTACGACGCCGGCACCCAAGAAGATGAGCAAGCAGGAAGATGCACAATCAACCCTGTTCTCGAACCCCAAGGCTGCGACTAACATGACCATGATTGCGAAGATAGAGCGGTCGGCTGTCAGTACGCAGTCCTCACCTATCCGCGTATATGTAGGGGATGAGTTGGCAGGAGTGTCTGAACCAATAGACTCTCTCTATTTCATTACAATCCAGTCCGATATGAGCGGCTCACCGGTTCGCTTTGAAACAGAGAATGGCACCCCATTGACCATCTTCAATAATCCATCTTCTGTTCATTATGCTCCTGATGCACATCACGGATCGCTTCTGGAACCCGTCATTCTCGTTCCCGAGGATCCGAGCCGCGTGTATAAGATCATTGAAAATAACCATGTAGTAATCATCCGAAACAATGAAAAATATGATGTTACAGGTAAGAAATTGTAAGCTTATACTCCTTTGCACCATGCTGCTTTTGGCAGTGGGTTGCCAGAAGGAGAATAATGATCCCCTAACGCTTCAGGGGAACAAACCGCGTCCTACTTGGCAGGTTTCCGATAGTTTGGATATGTTGTCTTCTATGACTGTGGTCGTCCAAGTCACATCTCTTGAAGGGCAAGCCGTCGATGACAAGGTGGTAGGTGAATCTGATATGCTCGCTGCTTTCGTAGGAGAGGAATGTGTGGGTGTAGCCGAATATAAAAAAGGGCTCTTCTTCCTCTATCTCTCTATGCAGGAGGGCGAGGTCACGCTGCGTTACTACTCTGCGCATTTCTCCAACCTGTTTGAAGCGGAGAAGGCCTTTGTCTATCGCAATGATTCGTTCCTGGGAACGGTTGCCGAACCCTTCACTCCTCAATGGAAGCTAAGCCGTTGAGAAGTAGTAAGGATAGTATAAGTAGCAACGCAAATAAAGGAAAAATCGCTCTAACGGGCGATTTTTCTGTTTTTATTTGCATTTTTCAGAAAAAAGTCGTATCTTTGCAGCCTATTTGAATAAAGATTAGATGGAAAAGAAATTGTTTAACTTTGTGACTTTGTCCTTTGTGACTTTGTCGCTTATGTTTACGGCGTGCCGTAAACAAGAAACTCCTTTTCAATACAACGTGGATAAGTTTTATGACCTGGAGATCCTCCGTTACGATGTGCCGGAGTTCGATGCCTTGACGCTGCAGCAGAAGCAGTTGGTGTACTGCCTTTCCGAGGCGGCGCTATGGGGACGCGATATCCTCTTTGACCAGAACGGACGCTATAACCTCCGCATCCGTCGTGCGTGCGAGGCGCTGTACCTCAACTATCCGTACGATACGGACAACGAAGAGTTCGCAGCCTTCGAGCGCTACCTCAAGCGCGTGTGGTTCTCCAATGGTATTCACCACCACTACAGCGAAGACAAGTTCCTGCCGGAGTTCAGTCAGAAATGGTTCGAGGCGGCTTGCGCCGATGCCGGCGTGCAGTATGACGAAGCGATCCTGCCCGTCATGTTCGATCCCGCGGTGATGCCCAAGCGTACCACTGCGCAGAACGGCGTGGACCTCGTAGCCGGTTCGGCCGGAAACTACTACGGCGAGGGAATGACGCAGAAAGAGGCGGAGGCGTGGTATGACGCGCATAAGGACAACAGCCCTGAACCGCTGTGGATAGGCCTCAACTCCCAACTCGTCAAGAACGCCGAAGGTAAGGTTGAAGAGCGCGTCTATAAGGTCGGCGGACTCTACGGCGAAGCGCTGGAGCACGTCGTATACTGGCTGCGCGAAGCACTCCGATATGCCGAGAACGACCAGCAACGCGAAGTCATCAACAAACTCATTGCTTTCAATGAGACGGGCGATCTGCAGCTCTTCAACGAGTACTGCATCGCATGGGTCAAGGACCTCGACAGCCGCGTGGACTTCGTGAATGGTTTCACCGAGACCTATTCCGATCCGCTCGGTATCACCGGCACCTGGGAGTCGATGGTCAACTTCAAAGACCTCGTAGCTACCAAGCGCGCACAACTCATCTCGGACAACGCGCAGTGGTTCGAAGACAACTCGCCTACCGCGAAGAAATTCAAGAAAGAGGAAGTGAAAGGCGTGAGTGCCAAAGTCATCACGGCCGCTATCCTCGCCGGCGATTGCTATCCTGCTACGCCGATCGGTATCAACCTGCCGAACGCCAACTGGATCCGTAAGACCTACGGTTCCAAGTCCGTCACGATTGACAACCTGATGCATGCTTACAACGAGGCGGCGAAAGGCAACGGTTTCAATGAGGAATTCATGATCGACGATGAGATACGCGAGATCTACTCGAAATACGGCGCGCTGTGCGGCGACCTGCATACCGACCTCCACGAGTGTGTCGGACACGGTTCGGGCAAGCTGATGCCTGGTGTGACCAAAGATGCACTCAAAGAGCATGCTTCGACCATCGAAGAAGCCCGCGCAGACCTCTTTGGTCTCTATTATCTCGCCGATCCGAAACTCGTAGAACTGGGTCTGCTCCCGAATGAGGAAGCCTATAAAGCCGGTTATTATCAGCAACTGATGAACGGCCTGATGACCCAACTCGTGCGTATCGAGCCGGGTAAGGATATCGAGGAAGCGCATATGCGTGATCGCCAGTTGATTGCCAAGTGGGTGTATGATCACGCAGACGGCGAGTTGGAGATCATCGAGCGCGACGGTAAGCACTACCTGCAGATCAACGACTACGAAGGCGTACGCCGACTCTTCGGCGAACTGCTCGCGGAAATTCAGCGCATCACCTCTGAAGGTGATTATGCTGCGGCGAAGAATATGGTTGAGACCTATGCGGTGAAAGTCGGTCCGGCATTGCATAAGGAGATCTTGGAGCGCTATGCCGAACTTCATCTCGCGCCCTACAAAGGTTTTGTCAATCCTGTCTATAAGGTGACGCGCGACAAACAAGGAGCCATCACCGACGTGAAACTCGACTTCACGGAAGGCTATATCGACCAACACCTTCGTTACAGCCGCGACTATAGTCCGCTACCGGATGTTAATTGAAAATTGAAAGGTGAAAGGTGAAAGGTGAAAGGTGAAAGTCAGCCTTCCTATATCAAAATCTATAGCGAACAGAATACTGTTGCTGCAAGCTATCCATGGAGATCCGCTTATGCGGGTCTCTTCGGGTATGCCGGATGATGTGATTGTCCTCCATGAGGCCTTAGAGGCGCTGCAGCAACATAAGAAAGGCGAACCGCTGACTCTCTACCTAAAAAACTGCGGAACCGCCTTGCGCTTCTTGCAAGTTCATATCGCGAAATGCTATCCCGGCGAACCGATCACCCTCACCGGCGACCCGCGACTCATGGAGCGAGACGGAAAACCAACTTCGCAAACCCATTCTGCCCTTATTCTTCACGGTGAAGACATCCCCGTAGAAAAAAACGAGAGCCCCTACATTACGATGTCGCGTAAAATCGCTGAGGCTTATCCGAACGTGGAGTTAGAACGCGATTGGAGTTCTGCGGCCTTCTGGTACGAATACATCGCTATTCATGGCGGCGAGTTGTTGCTGGAGAGCCTTAAGCGAGATAGTCTCCAAGGCGATAAGATGGTGGCGCAATTATATAATCACTATTTCGGAGTGATCACGTCCTACTTGCCGGAAGGAGTGAAGATATCCAAATCGTCCGTCCCTGTCAGAGACCAAGTGGTAGCGATCGATTTTGAGAACATTCCCGATCTTTACCCGGCGATAGCATTGACCTGCGAACGCTTAAAGCTGAGCTTTCAGGCTACCGGAACTTCCCGGCTGCGGTTCAAGGAATCCAATCGTCTGCGGTCAGTCCGTTTACATGAAGTAAATAACGACCACCGCATGGCCATGGCTCTCCTATGCGCGGACTATCCGGTGTCTATCGAAGAGCAAGCCTGTATCGCGAAGAGTTATCCGAATTTTGCGCCCCAACATATCACGCCTATCAAAGGTGTCAATGACGATAACTTAGGTAAGAAGCATGCCCTTTCCAAACTCATCCATGCCGCTACTTCCGAATATGTCTGGCTGCACGATGATGATATCGTTTTGCCGCCTGCTTGCGCAAAGGTAGTGGCCTTAGAGGGCGACCTGCTTATTCTGCCGCTGAAGATGGAAAGCGAAAACGCAGCGCCTTCGCTCTTGGAACGCCTTCAGATAGCCGAATATGCAGCGATTCAAGAGTTGACGATGCGTACCGCCAAGCGAAATCAAGCCATCATGTGCTCCGGTGCGAACCTCATCGTTCGTCGCGAGGTATGGCTCGCCTGCGAAGCCGATATCCATCCGGAGATTCCTTCGGGCGATGATATGTTCCTGCTAGAAGCCGCCAAGCGCCGCGGATACCAAGTCCGCGTGATTGACACTCCTGACTACACGGCCATCGTTCGTCCCCTCACTTCCTGGCGCGCTTTCTTCCGTCAGCGTATGCGCTGGGCAGGCAAAGCACCGCACTATACGGATAAAGACATCCGTCGGTACGGAGCCATCATCGTAGCGGCCAATATCGCGCAGATACTCTTCTTCCCGATCATACTTATCAAATTTCCGATAGAGTATCGCCTAATTCGTGCGCGAGAGAAAACCTACACCGTACACCATACACCGTACACCAAAAAGCCACGCACTCCGTGGTACGTGGCGCTCTTACTCGAAATACTATATCCTATCTACATGCTTGTTGCCTTTTTCGGTGGACTCGTACGCACCAACCGATGGTAAGCAGCAGCATCAATCCCCACGTCACATCTCCGATAGGCTGCTGATCCAGGAATGGTTCATCATCCTGCCCATAGTCGTCCCAACCGTCTTTCTTCATGCGTGCGGCAACAGCATTCGGACCGTTGTCCTCAATCACTTGTTGCATGTTTTGAAGCGTGTTGTCTACGGACAGATTATGCTTTTCCAGTCGTTGTACCGGTGTGATAATCATCATAGAGGTGGACACCGTATTTTGCGCTATCGCGCGAGTAGGGTTACTGTGGTTGTAATTACTTCCTGTATAACTGCCACTACCGCCTCCGATGAACATAGGCGCCGCAGAGGACGTGGTATGGATAGTCATGGAAAAACCTCCAGTGCCTTGATGGGTTGAGTACGAACTCGGTTGCGGAGTTTGTATCGTTATCTGACGCCGCGTCAGCGAAGTGGGACGCATCGTAGGCGCCACGATACCACTGACACCGGAAGGCGCATGGTTAGAAGAGGGTATGACAGCCGGAGCCGAGACATGTACATGCTGCTCCATCTTGGGCGTCTTAAGCACAATAATAACGACCGCACCCCACGCAATAAGTAATATGCCGACGAAGAGGAATACCCTCAGTTTACGAACTTTTTGACGTTCATTATAAACCTCGAACGCGCTTCTTATATAAAGGATTGGATTCATATGTTTACGTGCCTTTAGAGGTTAATGAACAATAGTACGCAAGAGGGCATTGGCTCCCTCGGAGTGAATACGTATCTGGTAAACACCGATAGGCATGTGGTACGTCACGGATGTCGCTCCATGCGTATGTCGGTTCAGTACAAGCCGACCGTTCATGTCGTAGATATAGATATCTGCCGTTTCCGGTAGTCCGGTGAGCATGACGGATCCCTCTCTGCCGACAGCATAAATACCGTTGAGCAGGTTGTCTGTGCCGGTCGGTGTGTCTTTCTTCACTACGACAAACAGACTGAAGCGAGCATCGTTCTGACTGCGTGTGCCTGCAAACGAATAGGTGTCCTCCAACAAGTCTGTGTGTTGACCGGTTACATTATCCGTCAGGTAGATGTGAGCGAATGCGCCGAGGTGGTAGCGTCGGTCAATGGAGAACGTGTACTCCGCATTCGCCGGCATGCGTACACCTACCGGTACAGGTTTGTTCAAACTATCCGGATGGGTAGCTAGGAATGCCATGCGCATCGCATCTTCTTGCAGCGTATAGAGTTTGAGCGAATAAGCCGAACCGAACTCTTTACTCAAGTCTGCCTGCATGTCATACGCCGCCGAGTAGTCTTCACCAATCGCCATACCGCAGTTATCCGTAGCGTTATTGCCGTTCAGCAATACGCCGAAATGTGTAACCGGAGCTTTCTGCTCGGCACGCATATAAGCCGGGGCAGAAGTCGCTCGGTGATCGCGGTTGAAGGTCAACGTGGACTCTTCTCCGGAGTTATGCGTATCGTCACCCGCCTGGATGAAGAACGTCGTGAACGGAGGTAGATCCTGCAGAGCCACCCGCTCTTGGGTGTAGTCCGTACGCGTTCCATTGATGAGCGTTACGTACGGAATAGTGCCTGCATCATTGACCCACCATCCCGGATGCTCCGGATCTTCAACCAACCTTCCTGTCGTAAGTACGCCGCCGGCATCCTCATCGAGGTGGTTTTGACCATAGGTGGTCAGATACGGGTTAGAGAGGAAGTTCCATCCGCGGTGGTTAGCGCGAATCGTATTGTCTCCCCACGCATGGATAGCCGTTGTTTTGGTGGCAGGTTCGCCTTCTGCCAGCGAAGCGTCCGCCATAGGGAAGATCAACTCGCGTTGTTCGTGACCTGCTTTCTTGGCTACGGCTAAGGTATAGCCGACACCCGGTTGCAGTTCCGTGCCTTCGAAGTTCTTCCAGTTGGATGCGGTACCTAAGTTCTGCGCGCGAGACTCACCGTCGTAGTAGCGAATCATGAAGTCTTCGCCATAGATAGCCGGTCTGCCGTCGCCGAACGTTACATCCTCTAGACGCACTGGATACGGAACAGCGAATTGGTAGAAGCGGTTGGTGCCAACACGTACTTGCTGACGAATCGCGCCGCCGTACTGGTTGCTCAGTGAACCGACAGCTTGTATGTTCGGAACAGCTACATTTACTTTATCCGCCGCCATTTCCATGCGCATAATGAGATCATGTGCTCTATAGTGCGTGCCTGACGGAATTACCAACTGACCACCGCCATAGACGTAGATGTCACGTACCTCCGGCATATCGTTGGTTGCACCGTCTGTTGCCTTGGTCAGTGTTGCGCTGCCCAAAATAGCCACGTCGCAAGTCGCGCACTTCTCACCCTGATTCTTGAACAGGTCGTCTGTCGTCATGTGCGTGCCGGCCTTTACCACAATAGGAATCTTATATTCCGTAGTGGCAAGAATCTTGGTGTCATCATCCTTGTCGTGTACTTCAATCTTAAGGAGCGAGCACGCGCGTGCATCCAAATCCAGCGGAGTATTGAAGTAAACGGAAACCGTACCGTCTGCATTTTCAGTTACGGTGTACGCATCGTCATTAATACCAGTCCAGTCAATGTAATTCTCTGCGTAGTCGTATTCCGCAATGTCAGAGAATACATGACCGGAGCGGCAATAACCATCAGCAGAACCTCCGACCGGTGTTCCGTTCCATTCCTCGCAAAGGGTAGCGAAGGAAGTGGTGTTGGACGCTACGGCATGCATACCGTCTAAAACGGTGTTCTTGCGAACAAGCATATAACGGTTGGTAGAGAACGGAATGATACTATCCGTACATAATTCATGGAAGCCTGTGCCATCGTTTAACTCTTGCGAAACACCGTTAATTATATATTTGGTTTCAATTTTTTCTACCAAACCGTCCGTATCTGCTGGATCTGCCGATGTGCCGGCGCCGAAGAGATCAATCGCCTCCCATTGTCCTGTTGCCGGATTATAGCGCTCCATAATCATGGAGTCATCGCCGTTGAAGACGAACTGGTTGTTACCATCAGCATCCGGTGTTTGGAAGGTGGTGTAATCGCCCAAACAGAACCAGTTAGGAATCTCCATCGCCTCCATATCCGAATAATGGTATTCCATCTCGCCAATGGTGAAAGTGATACATTCGCGCAATTCGGTATTGCGGGCGGCTGTAGATGATGTAGATCCTTTGTTGTTCGACCAGAAGATTAATTCCGTGCCGGAAGGAATCTTCAGTTTCGGATATTGTTCGCGCAGTTTGCTGATGGTACGTAGTTCTACATATCCCAAATCACCTGTCTTTGTCGGCCATTTTCCATCTGTTGTACAGTTACAACGCACACGGATATTTGTGAGATCCATATCATGGCCGGTTCCGTTGAAAATAGCGAACAACTTCATGTTAGAGGCTGCCTCGAAGTACTTGGAGAAGAACAGGTCATTGGCTGCCGTTCCGGTAGAAACGGTATTTCCTTCGCTCAAGTCAATAGTGATGGTTCCTTCCAAATCGTGCTCTATAGTAATCTTGCCGTCTTCCGTGACGCCCACGATATCGATGCTCGGTTCTTTAACCTCCAATTCGTATTGTAGCACAGCGGCGCAGTACGGCATTGCTTTTGTCAGACGCAGCGTAATGGTGGTAATACCTGTTCCGACAATCGTTACTTCACCTGCGGCATCTACCGTAGCCACCGCCTCGTTTGTGCTGGAGTAGGTAATGGTACCGCTTGACTCGTGAACTTTGATGACCGTGTTGGTAAACGGTGCGCTACCCTTAGTCTTTACTACGTATGACCCTAATTCAAAGGACCATTCCGGATCTTCACAAGGCGTACATACCGGACTGGTAGCATAATAGCGAGTACCGATAGAGCCCTTATAGAGCGTGATGCTGTTCAATGCAGCAAGTGTCTGAGAGGTATAATAACGGATGAAATCGTGGTCTTTATTGGCTCCTAAATAGTAGTTCGTGGATCCCGAAGCCGTATTATTCAGGCACTTATAGTCTCCATAGTCCCCCGGATCTCTCGCGAGCACGAAGGCTGAACCCGCATTGGCATTATAGGTAATATCAGTACCGCTGGCTGCGAGGTATGCCCCCGCATTCGCATTGTACAAGTACGCATATCCGTCCACATCGTAAGAGAGGTGCCAAATCTGTGTAGCAGCAGGACTCGAAATAGTCGTTTGCAATGAATTATAAGCCTCTGTATAGGCAAGACGACCGCTTGAGGTAGTTCCGTAGGTAAGCAATCCGAAGCTGTCATCGCTTTTAGCAACTAATATTGCATAGTCGCCCTCCTCAGGCGTAGATGTTTCGCGCGTGTAGTCATCGGTCGCTCCGCCTTCATCCAACGAACTATATACGGCATACAGCGTCACATTGTTCGCGGTCGGTATATAAGGAGTTCCTGCTACGCCGATGATGCTTGCAGTCGTGTTTGTCTCTCCGACTAATGCAGTCTCGCTCCATCCGATGAAGGTCCAATCTTCCGCACAAGCAGCCGACGGTTCTGCCTTCGGCAACGTAATTCCGTCGCCACGACTCGGCTCGGTTAGCGATGCTACACAAGTACCCGTACCGGCATCAAACAGTACCGTATAAGGAGCTACTATCCATTGCGCGGTCAGGGTAAGCGAGAGTCTCAAGTCTTGAACCGTCGCCCCTGCGTTGTATAAGGTGCCGTTCTGGTCTTTCCAGTTGGT
>Ga0247611_10009067_pt1 | contig 12075 bp, 18 predicted proteins | sample 177DNAGHGhighgp2_FD_192422 | JGI IMG/M metagenome (GOLD analysis project Ga0247611, IMG submission 192422) | Sheep rumen microbial communities from Palmerston North, Manawatu-Wanganui, New Zealand - 1770 DNA GHGhigh gp2 | ecosystem: Host-associated > Mammals > Digestive system > Stomach > Rumen... | reverse complement strand
ATACTTTAAAAGAGTATTCCAAAAGTATTGCTGTATCTGTCTTAATTGCGTGAGGTGGGAGTCGGACCCACTACCTCCAGCCTATGAAGCTGGCATGCAACCGTTACACTTCTCCGCAAATAGAAGATATTGGAATCGAACCAATTACCAGAGCTTCATACGACTCTTGTTCTACCATTAAACTAATCTTCTACTGATTTCTTATTGAAATCTAGTCACATAGCATCTTTGCTATGGTCAAATGGTTCGTAATATTTACCCTGTGCTCCTTTCCCCACAGCAAAACTACCTACTGCCATAAGTAGACATAAGTCTGGCAGAACTCACGATTATAAGTTGAGCTTTTGTGGAAAAGCAACTTACAAAGAAACCAAGTGGAATCCTATAACAAGTTTAATGACATTTATGGATGGTCAATGGACTGCCCAAGTTTAGCGACTTTGCCTAAGTCTGGTCGTATAAGTTCGCACTCTATTTAGCAGCGGCGAAACACTCAGCTTATTAAAAGGGATAGCCAATCCTCATTTTACTCGACTCCAAATAAAAATTATAAAGAACAAATTTTTATCATCTAGGTATTGCTGTATGGAGCCTATGAAGTTGCGGTGCTCCGATTTGAACGGAGGGTAGCTTGTTTTAGAGACAAGAGCGTTAAACCCACTTCGCCACACCGCACTAGATTATGTATTTACAATATCTAGCCCTTCTTTAATTGAAAGGGGACTAAATATCCAACTACCTTTATCATTCAAGCAAAGAAAACCATATTTTACATAATCCTCAAACAATTCCTATGTTTCTTCTAAAAAAGAACTTACCTTATAATCTTCTGGATAGTATCTTGGATAAGACAACATAAAAATAGTATGTGACCATGCATCTGAAACTGTATTAAATTTCTCTTTTGCATAAAGTAAACATTGTTTAGCTTTCAATGAATCACCTTTCTTTTATTGTACTAGCCTAGTCATGTTTCATACTAAGTTTAATCACGGAGGTAAGTCCGACCCCTCGTAAACTAGCAATAAAGAACTTGTCGGTTCGTTCTTTTTAGCTTTTACTTATTAAATCTTCAATTGCTCGTCCTATTGTCTCGCCGCCAGTCAGCTTATGAGCCAATGCTTCACCAATATACCATGCGGCAATAGTTAAAAACACACGACATACTTCACTTATTAGCATTAAAATCACCTTTCTTCTTATTATTTAAAGTAACTTCTCTCTTAACTTTCTATAATAATTATATCATAATCTTAAAGAAAAATCAAATAATTAATAGTTAAGAAAAGAGGTAAGGGTGTTTTGAAAGTGTTATCGCCTCACTTAGATGAAATTCTTTTTACTTTTCTGCCGCTGTCTCTGACTGACGGACAAGTTGTACGCCACTGGAAGACAGCGGCAGAATTGTGAACGGAGCGTGAGGGACTCGAACCCTCGCACCAAGTTACCTCGGTCTAGCAGATTAGCAATCTACCCTCGTCGCCAGCTTGAGTAACGCTCCATAAATGAATAATGCGCCCACCGAGAATCGAACTCGGATTGATAGATTAAAAGTCTACTATTCTACCATTAAATTATAGGCGCAAGCATATATAAATGGTACCACCAAAAGGAGTCAAACCTTTCCCAAAATGCGTATGAAGCATTTGTTTCAATCGTGAATTGGTGGCATAGGCATGAGGTCATCGGCTGTACACACCTACCCCTAACGAAGTACCTCTCCGCTTGTCTCTCCAAGTGTCAGTGCAGTTGGCAGACCTTACCAATTTAGCCACGGCGACTGCTAGCTACCGTAGGGTTTTTTACTTAGTTATACCCCAAAACTGTCTGGGTCGTTACACCATACCCAGTCTGCGTTCACTTTGGTCTATTAGGTAGTTAACACCCGTATGCAGCGATTTAATGTCTCCTGCTCCGACAAATGGGACAGGCGAGACTCGAACTCGCAAAACCAGCATTTTGAGTGCCGTATGTGTGCCAATTTCATCACAGTCCCATGGCTGGGCGGCTGAGATTCGAACTCAGGACAGGTTACCCATGCACGGGTCAAAGCCGTGTGTGTTTAGCCACTTCACCACCGCCCAATTTAACCCCTTACTCGTCCATGCTAGCTTCCACATACCTCACAGTACTTACTTCCGCCGGCATAGTAAGTTCAGGTTTTACTTCTACAATTTTTACTCTGGTTCCATAGAACATAAAATCATAGTCTTCGTCCATAAGACGTACTATATCTCCTTCTTTAGGAATATCCTCTTCCTTATGAAGTTCAAAATCATAAACCTTACCAGTAAATTCTTTATTCTTATTTTTAAATTGTATCCCTATAAACATAAGTCTTAATTCCTTTCTCATTTTCTATAAATATTATAACATATTTTTAAAAAATTTTCAAGAAATTGATTGTTTATTACTTATAATAGTAAAGCATTATAAACTCTTTCTGCAAAGATATTTCTTATTTTTTCTTGATTATTTAAATCAGGCTTAAAGTTTGCAATTAAAGTAATATAAGAATTAAACTTTGCTACAAGGTCATCTATTTGTTCTTGAGTAGGAACTTTCTTCCCTTCTTTATATGGCAAATATTCTTGTCTAAACGCATCACTTACTTTTATAAGTTCCCCATACTTTTCTTCCGTATTAAACCATCTGTCTAAAAAATTTGCCATTCTCGCTGCATTAGCAAATTTTTTCCCATCATTAGGATTTTGTTTTAAAGTATGTAGTGCTTGATGAGATACTGAAAGAATCATTTTCTTTATATCATATTCTGCCATTAATTCACGGAAGTCCGTAATTTCATTCCATATTTCTTGATACTTAGGATTCACAAGATAATATTGAGTAAACATAATTTCAAGAAAATTCATATTCTGCTTTTTCCACATCTCAATCATAAGTCGTATATCTTTAACTTCAACATGAGCGTTATACATATGATGTTCCTTAGAAACCATAGGCTTATTTGCTGCAATATCCCAAAGAGTAGGAACAATAATTGCCTTAGCATCAATATCAGAATTTTGAGTTTGAAAATTATAATTTTGACTTCCGTATAGGAATACACCAAGAAGCCTATCTCCATAAATTTCTTCCAAGAAAGTATAATACTTCTGTAATTGTGCTATTATTAATTGGCTCATATATCAAACATTTCTCCTTTTATAGATTCAAAGAAATCTAACATTATTTTCTCCCAACACTCTGGACAAAACATATCTTCTTCATCTTTACTTAAAAAAGATTGAGAACATATAGGACAAATAATTTCGTATTCATCTTCCATTTTATTTTCCCTCTCTTTTACTATAATAATTATAACATAATTTTATAAAAATTACAAATAATTAATAGTTTAATAATTACATTGTGCCGCCCCTTGGAAAAACAAAGTAAAATCAAAGCAAAATTACTAAGTTTCTCCAAGAGCGGCACTTTGTATTTTTAAGTATCAGAAGATTCAGATGGCTCTAAATATTCGGTATAAACCCAAACCTTAGTTCCATCAAGCAAAATGTAAATAGTATCCATAGCAAAATTTTCTGGCTCTTTATTTACATACTGAATTTTACGATGTATTCCCTTAGCTTTATCCATTGCCATTGACACAGAAAAATCACTACCACGACAAATAGAAGTTTTACTATTTACTACTTTAAGTTTATCATCTTCCTTTTTTAAATAGATTACTTTCATTGTAAATTTAGCCTTAGTATATCTTTCCATATTATTCCTCCTGCAAGTATTGCCGCCCCAGTAAAGTCTAGGGCGGCACTAATTATTTAAAATGGTATAGTAGTTGACTCTTTAAATATTGGTCCTGGAATATCCAATACTTCAGTCTTAAAACGATTACGTTCATGCATTTGTTCTATTTTTATAATAGTCTCCAAAGGAAGATACTTCATACCTTTTTCTTTATCAAACAAATAACTATCAAGGTCATAATAGGTAAAACCAAGATTGTCTTCATCTGTTTTTCCGCACAATCCATCGCTTGGAGTTTTATGAGATAGCTCTCTAGGTATACACAAATACCTTGCAAGTTCCATTACTTCTGTAGCATATAATCCCTTCAATGGAGCATATGCACCTGCATTATCTCCAAACATAGTAGAATAGCCGATATAACTTTCACTTGCATTATCTGTGCAAATTACTTTTGCTCCTAAAGTTTGACCAATAGCATATAAAGTTGTCATACGAACTCTTGCTGGAAGATTTATCTTTGTTTGCTCTGATAAAGTATCAACTTTCCCATTAAAACTCTCTTTGTGCATTTGAGTAATAATGCTATTAGAAATTGCTTTAACTGCCGGCTCAATATTAACTGTCATAGAGTTAATACCGAGTAAATCAACTACTGCAATAGCATCATCAATATCTGATTGTACTCCATTAGGCATCATAATACCCCAAACATTATTAGCACCAAATACATCTACTGCCAATGTTGCTGCAACAGTACTATCTTTTCCGCCACTTATGCCAACAATCATTTTAGTAGTATTAGTATCAATCGCCCATTGGCGCCATTGCTTTACAATTTTTTCTACAGTTTCCCAATTGGCTCTTCTTTCAGGTTGATACTCCATTATCTTCTCTCCTTTGATAAATTATCATCAATTTTATTTCTTATATTAGTAAAGAGTGGCTTTATTTCTTTTCCTATTCCTTCCTTCTGCCAGTCTCCCTTAAAGAAATAAGTTTCAAATTCATCAGTTATCTTATTGTCTTTTATAAACTTCTGCCGCCCAAGCTCGTCAAAACCTTGTTCAACAACAAGATTACCTTTCTCATTATAATAAACAACACATAGTCCTCTTAAAGATTTCTTCTGTGAAAATCCCTTTGGGTCTTTATATATTTCAATTTCAGTTCCGTCATTAAGTATTCCATAAGTTGCTTTTATAGCAATAGAAAAAGTATCACGAGTAAAAGGCTTTAGCTCTCCTTCTTCTTCAATAGCTTCCATAGAAAATGAACCTACACCAAGACTTACATTATTTGCCGCAAAACCTTTTTCCTCAAGACGTCTATAAATTTCTCTTGCTCTAGGTATAGTTATACTATCTCCATAAACTGCCTTTAACTTAGGATTAATAACTTTAAATCCCTTAGTATTTATAGTGCCGTCAAAAAGCTCATACATGGTTTCTACCATGCCCTTATCTTGCCAAGTAGTTTCCCTTACATATTCAACACTATAATCTTCAATGAAATAATACTTGTCAGAAGTATAAGCGCCTCGTTCATTAATCCAATTAGGAATAACTCGATAAACCTTATCATAAGTACCAAGATTAGTCTTATAAATTACTCTTACATATGATTCACAATCCTTACAAAATTCCTCTGGTCTACTATCATTAATGAATTCATAAAGAGAATCTATCATAGTGTTTGAAATTTCATTTTCAACATGGTCATGTGGCTCAAATTCATTAGTTATTACTTTATGTGCTTCAAAAATAGGAAGTCCACAAAGCGCCTCGACAGGCTCAGCACTATCGTGTCTTACTCCGAGGAAGCCCTTATGTGCTTCAATTTCATTACGAAGCGAAGGCAGAATATTAGTCAGCACATTCCAAAAATCATAACTGTCACATACTGCCGCAAAGCTAACATCAGGATAAACTTCGGTAAGCAATCTCTTATAAGTTTCTCTTTCATCGCCTGTAATAGCATAGTCAGAAGTCATAACACTGTGCTCAGTTGAAGTAAGTCCGCCAATTTTTAAATCATCATACAAAGTAGTCCCATCATCATTATATGACTGAGCATCCCAATAAACATCTTTAATATAATCTCTTGCATGGACAGTAGAGCTATTATAAAAACTCGTCAACCATGCTGCAGAGCTTGCAACTGCACTCTCATTAGATTCCTGTCCTCGAAGTGAAAAATCACACATAGCAGTTTTCCAAGAGATATTATCATCTACAGTTCTTTCATAGGCTTTCTTCGCAATCATTGCATATTCATAAGCAACAGTAGCACTTACACAAGGATGCCAAATAGAGCATGAAAGCAAAGATTCAATTGCTTGTCCAACCCAAGCAAAGCCAGCAATTGTAGTTCTTATTTCAAGACAAGGTACTCCCATGGGCACGAGAGTTCCTTCTGGAAGGGCTCTTATTTCAATAGGAAGAAAATTAAGGTCATAAAGCTCTCTTACTTTCTTTAAAGTTTCAAGAACTCTATCTTCTGAATATCCAAGACCTTTGCAAAGAGCTTCTTTATACTCTTCTTCTATTGTACTCCAATCTTTTGCAAAAAAGTTTTCAATAAAATCTTTACGAATGTACTTGTCTATAAAGCCAGAAATGCCAAACCATATCATTTTATTTGTGGTAGTAAGTCTGCTACTCCTAGGAGTTAAATAAGAAGTTAGATAATCTATCTTCTTATTAAACTGCATTAAGTGAGTGGCTTTATAGAAGTCATTGATTAGTAACGTATTATACATTTATCATTCTCCTTTTATTTTATTATAATAATTATATCATAAAAAATAGAAAAAATCAAGTAATTATAAATTGTTTATCAAATTTATCTATAATTTGACAAAGATAAGGGTCAAGTTTTGCTCTCGCTTCTTTTATCATCCAATCTGGAATTCCATAGTATGCTTCTGCAATACTTCCTGCTATTGCGGCAATGGTATCACTATCTCCACCAATTGATATTGCATTACGAATACAATCTTCAAATGATGTAGATTCAAGAAAACATTCTATTGCTTGAGGTACCGAACCTTGACAAGTTTCATTAAATTTATATGTAGGACGTATTTCATCAAGAGTAAAATCAAGCGAGTAAGTTTTTTCAGCATAATATCTTAATGAAGCCATATCAGTAAAACTATCAGGGTCTCTTGCAAGATAAATCATTGTACTTATAGTTTTTGCACCAAGTATTGCCTCTTTATGATTATGTGTGGGTATAGTAACTAAATAAGCATTATGTTCTGCATCAAGGTAATTATCTGCCACCCAAGCGCATGGGCTTACTCTCATTGCCGCACCATTACCATAAGATTCATATGGTTGAGGATTGTCAGACTTAATCCACTTATAAAAATTTCGTCCATAGCCGGCGCCTATATATTTACGACCTAATTTCTGCATCCAGTAAATTGCTGCATCATAAAGTCTTGTATCTGGTACATTACGTTCAGTTAACAGCGCCGCCATAATTGCACACGTCATAACAGTATCATCAGTGAAATGACACCTTGCATCGAAAAATTCAAAGTCCTTAGTTTTAATATTATCAAATTCAAAACGAGAACCAACTATATCTCCTATTATTGCTCCGTACATATTTACCTCCAATTACAAAGCGCCGCCCTACCATAATCTGGAAATTTTACCAAAAATTGGTAGGACGGCAGTAGTATATTAATATGGCATAATCATTTCATCAGGAACCCAATCAAGACCAAGAGTATTCAAAGTATAAATATTCTTAATTCCATACTGTTCCCTATTCTCAAAAAATTCCTTCGATTGCGGCATTAAGTGCGAGATATACAAATCTACCTGTGCAGCACCCATTTCATTCAATGCCTTGGCTGCCATCTTGAAGGTGCCTCCCTTCATACAAATATCATCTCGAATTAGTATTCTTCTGTTTCTAACATCTTCCTGTTCAGCAATTACCTCATAGCCAATAATTTCTCCAGTTTCAAGATTACGTTTCTTTTGACCATAAAGATAGGGCTTATTATAAATTTCAGAATACTTGCTAGCTGCGCCGGCGTCAGGGTAAAATAACTTATACTCATTAAAACCATCTAAACTACCATATCTGATATGTGCTCTTTCAATTGCAGCTTCCATTACTCGACTATGAGGGTCACAGAATAATACTTTGTAAAATTTTGCATCATTAATTAACTGAGCAAAATACTTAAAAGTAAATATCTTATCAGGCATTTCCCTATCCATTTGTCCATATGGCATAAAGGGAATTTCAAGTATAACTTTTTCATATCCCAAGTCATCTAAATATTTCTTATAAAGCAAAGCATCAAATATATCACTATTGTTTTCAAATATAACAGTAATTATTTGAGTTAAAGCAAACTTGCTTGTATGATTATCCCATTGAGTTATATTATCGCTTGTCTTTATAAAATATTTCTCATTATTAGGAAAGGTTCCTTTTACAATTGGTATAGTGTTTAATTGTACCATATTATTCCTCCTTTTTAAACGCTTCTAATTCTTTTCCAGGCAAGGGTGAATATAAATCACACATAAAAGACCTGCTTGATTGTAAAACTTGTTCTTCTTTAAGTTTTTTCGCTTTATTACCCATACAAAAATATCCGCCAAATGCATGAGTATCTATAAATTTTAAATGCTTACAGTCAATACACCGAATCATTCGCCAACCACATCAATCTGCTGGCATCTAAGTACTGTCATTGCAGCATCGTGGTCTGCTTTTTCCAATCCAGCGCAACAACTTGCATCAACAGTAATAGGAGTATTAGGAAATGCGGCACGAAGTATAATTGCATTTGCGGCGACACATATACTACTTACAAAACCTATAATTTCAACTTCCTCTATCTTTTCATCATCTGCACTCATTTCTAAGGACTCGGGAAGACATAGGTCACCAAAAGTACCTTTCCAGGCTGTATTAAATCCTTCACCTGCTGCCGCAAGGACTTCAGGAACTATTTTATGACCTTCAGTCCCAATGATACAATGTGGAATGGGAAGCTTCTGTCCTTCAAGAGTCTTCATATAATCTTCTCTATGGCTATCCTGAGTGAAGATTATAGTATAACCCTCTGCTTTTCTTTGTTTAACCTTTTCTACAATACGAGGTATACGAGCTTCTGCTTCTGCATTAGCAAGCGCTCCAGTGACAAAATCTATCTGACAATCTACGACGATTAAAAATTTCATTTAAAATCCCTCCATATTTGCTTTTCTCGTTTTCTTCTTTTCTTCATTTGTTCGTTGTACTACATCACAAAGCTGAAGTAATACATCGCAAGCATTTTCTAGCCCACAAGATTTATCATCAAGCAATATGTTGTAATATAGTTTCAATGCACCGCCTTGACTTTCCTTTGCTACATTATAATCATCAACAAACTGCTTAATAGGAAAGTTCTCAGGATAACAATTAATACTGTCATAGTGAATATCGTTGTCCTTTAGAAACTTCTCATTCTGTTCAGTATTAGGATTAGCAGTATAAATAATAGTTATACAATTAAGAATCCTCTGACATCGTTTGATAATCTCAACTGTTTGACTACAAGTTGATGATTTAAAAGGACGAACAGTATCATCTATGTCGATTGCAAGAATCAAAAGATTGTGTTGCATATATTGTTCTAAAATACGTTGGTACATAATACTCATATCCCAACTATCGTCCTTTTCATATTCTATATACACAGTAATTTCACTCCTTCTTTTTTATATTATTATTATATCACACTCTATTCTAAAAATCAATAAATTTGTTGCGCCGCCCTAGGGTTATTGTAGAAATTGTACAAAATCTTTACTGATTTTTTGATGCGGCGGCGCAAGGTAAAAGTAAAAGGATTAGATGTTATCTAATCCTTAGCCTAAGTCTAACTTTTCTTTTACAATTCTCCATTGACGTTCAAGCTCTTCACAGGCTCGATTACAATCACTCTGCTCCTTGAAAGCAACGTGACAATAACCTTTCTTACCTCTTAAATATCCATTATGATTCTTAGCCATATAAAGCAAAAATTCATGATACGGAAGTCCAAGTAATCTTGCTCCAAGTACATGATAAGAAGAAGAGAAATCTTTTAATGCTCCCTCTTCAAAAATATCTTCGGAATCAAAACTAATTATCCATTCTTTTTCAGCAGTATACCAAGGACGAAATCTACGAATATGATTTAAAGTAGGCATCTCTCCAACTGTCATAGTAAACTCCTTTCTTAAACACTAACATACTCAGCTTGAACATTCTTCATACCAATCCATTCTTCATCAGTTAGCTTACACGCTTCGCAAAATGCCGCGGCGGCGCTAACTGGATGGCATGACATAGCAAGTATAAGTTCCTGCGGGCCTTCGGGCTTGGATATTTTAATATCTATCTCGGGTAATTCGCTTACTGGCTTCCACCCAGGGATGACGTAGCGCGCTACACTTGCCGCACTAATTCCCATACGACGAGCAACTTCAGCTTTTACTCCAATTTCATAATATAATTTATTAATTTCTTCTTTTTGTGCTTCAGTTATTCTATTTGCCATTATATTCCAACCTTTCTTTAAATTCTTTTAAAGTCATTTTAGGAATTTCTTCATAGGATAAAATTAATAAAGGAATTTGATTCTATTTACAATAATCTAATTTCTTTCTATCATGCTCCTACCTTATTTTAAATTCTTGTTCTCCTCCAAACAAATCTACAGGAACATAATGCTATCTACCTTGAACTTCAATTAATTGCACAATTCCATTATCATCATATAAACAAAAGTCAAATCGAAGAGGAATGTTATTTTCAGACAATAAATCTGAAAAAGTATATTCCTAAAGATAGCACTCTTTTAATTCATCTAAAAAATTTCTAATTTTAAGTGCATCTTTAGACATAGAACCATCCTAGCAGCCGCAAGATTTTCGTTTATGTTTTAATTGTACTGTATCTAAATATTCTATTCGTCCACAATCACACTGACATTTATGTATTGCTCCAATGCCTTTAATCGTTTTACAAGTCGTTTCTAAAACAGTCCAATTATTAATTTTCTATCCTGTTAAATCCTAAATTTTTCTCTGAGAAATAAATTCTCCTTTCATACAACCACAACTACTGTCTTTATTTTTTCTTAGTAGTTTTTTTAAATTTTCTTTCTCTGTGTAAAATTGTCGATTACAATGAATACATTCTACCAAATACTTATTTCCTTCATTAGAAATAACCTTTAATCCGCCGCAAAGAGTACCTTTTTTGATAATACTTTCTTCTTTTTGTTTTGCATGATATTCATCTTGTAGACAACCACAAGACTGAACAGGCTTTTTTGTTCTTGTCATTCTTTTTCCTACTACTCTACAGTAATTACCACAATCACATCTGCAAACCCAAATATATCCATCATAATTTTTATCATAAGGATATAGCGGCTATAATCTCCCAAATTTTTTCTTACTCAAATCATTTGCTCTGGGAGATAAATTAATTTTTGGGGTAAATTATCTAAATCGAATATTTCTGCTCTATTGGTTGTCATTTAATCCCTCCTTAGTGTTCTCCTTTCTTTAACCTCACAAGTTCATTAGTTAAATTTTCTCCACTATACTCAATAGTTTTTGTTCTTGTAGGATTCTCCATTTTCATTCCTACAGTCTTTTGTTTTTCATCGACCCAGCACTTAATAGTACTTCTCTCCATTAGAGCAATAAATCCATCAGTACAATTAGTAAAAATATATTCACATCGTGGTAACTTTTCATGGAGAGATTGTACTGTATAAAAGTTTGCTTTGTCCATTGGAGTAACTTGTGCAAATAGTCTTTTGATACTATTCACTATCATTTCTCTCACCTCTTTATAATAATTATACCATAAAATAAAAGAAAAGTCAACAAAATTTATTGTTGACTTCTATTAAAAAGGTAGCGGTTCATAAATAATTTCTAAACCATAGTATATTGCAAAAGCTTTATTTTCAGATTCATAGACTTTATATTGAGAATGAATTATCTTTTTTATAATATTATAAGGGTCTATTGTCCACCAAAGCCATTGTTCTAATTCTTCTTTGTCCTTACTAATCCTAAATTCTGTCACGGACTAACGCCTTCGATTATCCAAGGCTTGATAGTTTGATAGATATCCTCATTACATTCTACCCAAATATCGCCCCATTCACTTGCACTTAGCATACAAGATAACTGAGATTTAGCATTAACCTTAAATCTATGACAAGTATCAACAAGATAAACATCACAACTTAAAGTACTCACCGCTGCACAAAAACTATTTATATCCTTCATTGTGTCAAGTCTTATTCTATTTCTCATAATCTTTCCTCCTTAACTT